>JACCEE012738135.1_pt1 | contig 47049 bp, 40 predicted proteins | sample 7449931 | NCBI WGS metagenome assembly JACCEE01 (sample SAMN15323457, study PRJNA562643) | freshwater metagenome | isolation source: river surface water | place: USA:Blue River Watershed | collected 2017-08-19 | reverse complement strand
CCAATCCAAGTATCTTTATTCTAGATGAAGCGAGTTCAAGTATTGATACAGAGACGGAACAAATTATTCAAACAGCGATTGAATCTGTTTTACACGATAAGACAACTTTCATTATTGCGCATCGTTTATCGACGATTGCCAAAGCTGACCGCATTATCGTTATGAATCGTGGGCAAATTATCGCCATGGGTACACATGCGGAACTGATGGCGCAAAATGGGCATTATGCGCAGCTTTATCATAGTAGCCAATTGCAGACTTAAACCGTTTTAAGCCAAACTTAATGCACGGTTCAAACCCCAAAACAAAGACCTGCAAGGTTTTTAAAACCTTGCAGGTCTGATTTATGAACCCGTTAAAATACTTTCGCCGTCAATTACCAACGATAATAATTGTCGGGATTATATAAAAAGTACACATCTAACGGCTGTAAAGACGGTAATTGTTGATAATGCTTACCTTCTTTATCTATTTGCGTTTGCAAGTTTGATTGCTGAGACATGCTGATAGCAACCCCTTGTTGTGGCGGGATAGGCGGTGTTAATGTGTCAGGATTCACGGTGTAAGACAGTTCTTTGATAGTTGAAACCGTCTGGTCTATCCATTTTAAATCCACCGCTTCACTGGCAAAAGCCCGCCAATTTCCTTCTGAGTTGTGTTTATACATTGCTTCAATAAATTGTTCTAAACTCAAACCCATTTTTTGCGCAACAGGTAACATCGCGCGTTGATTCCATTCCTGCATGAGGGCTAACGCTTCTTTTTGCTGCACTGCATTGCCTAAAGAAATAGACCAAATTTGATGATGCAAAATAATCGCATTGGGATAGGCATAAGAACGTTCAGCTAAAGCGGCGATAATGGCTGTCATGCTCGCTGCAAAAGATTTGACCACCACAAACACGGGCGCGTCACTGCTTTGCATCGCTTTAAGAATTTGCATTCCCTCCATCACAGAGCCACCCGCACTGTTTTCAATCACTAGGAAGATAGGATAATGTGCGTCTTTATTGTTAAAAAAGTGAATGCGTTCACTAATATAGTCGGCACTACCAGGTAAAATTGGCCCGTTTAAATCAATCCGACGGTCAGTAATAAATAATTCCCCATTGACCATTGGTTCTTCACGATATTCAATGGGTTCATTCACTTGCTTTTTCCAATCTTCTAATTGGGTGCGTAATTTTAATTTTTCTTCTAATAAGCCCGTGTCGTGATTGCGCACTGCTTGCTCATATTCTAGTTTTGCTAATTCATATCTTAAGCGACTTTGTTCAATGTCATAGCCTAAATTAAGTTGCTTATTCCGTTCTTCTTGCAATGCGTTTTGGGCGGCTAATAAAGCCCGTTCACGGTCTAAATCGGCAATTTCTTGTTTTTGTTTTTCAGCCGCAATGGCATTTTCAAGTTCTAATTTTTGTTTTTGATTTAATAGCTCATTTTGCTGTTGTTGCCGTTTGGCTTCTTGCAAACTGTTTTCTGCGGTTAAATAGTCTTTTTCTAAGGTTAAACGCATTAATTCACTGCGTTTTTTTTGGAGCGCAGGGTCTTTTTCAGCGATTGCTTGTTCTTTTTCTTGTATCAGGCGTAAAAGCTCAATTTCTGCTTTTATTCCTTGTGTTTGCTGCATTAATTTATCAGCTTGCACCTCTGTTGTAGAAGCAATATCTTGTTTTGGCGCGAATAATACAGGTTCTGTCGAGGGCGGATTTTGGGGGCGATTGGTTTGTAGTAATGGCGGTAAAGTTCCTGAGTTATTAGATTCGCTAAAAAAAGGCGGATTACTATTAGACATGGCAGGCGATGCAGGATTATCTGCTGAAACAGGGTTATAAAGAATAAAGCTGCATAAACTGGTAAGCAAAAGTTGTTTAAACTTCATAGAGTTTCCAATGGTGTTATTGTTATTTTGAGCAATTAAATATTGAATACTGTGTTAACTATAAAAGTGTACATTTTGAAAACTGGAAAAATAGCGTATTTAAATCAATGAAGGGGTAAATAAAGCGCGATAACATTGAGTTGCACGAACATAATCTTGACGCTTTTCATAAACTTGTGCCAAGTTTTGATAAAGCTGGGCTTGATAAGGCGATTTACCTAAATTAAGTCCATTTTCTAAAAAATATTGTGCTTTTTCTAACATGCCATAACGTGCATGGGCAATGCCTAAGGCAAGTAAAGCCCCCGCTTCTTCCATTCTGTTTTTTAAATTAGCTTCTAAAAAAGCCAGTTGCTTGTGCGGGTCAGGGCTATCTAAATGTGCATACAGTAATACGGTTTCGATATGCCAATAATTTTTTAAGCTATCAGTTAAAATTGCCTCTGCTAATCCCACTTCGCCCAATTTAACTAAATAATTGACAAAACTTTGTTGTGCTATTGGTAATTGCCGAATGAGTTTAGGCTGTTTTTGCCATAAAATTTTAGCTTGTCCTGTTTCTGTAAGGGCTAGCTTTTGTTGAAACAAGGCTAAATAGGCATTTTCTTCTAAATTTTGTAAGTGTTCAGTTGATGCAATTTTATATTTACGCGCTTCAGGTAATAAGTTAAGCACTTCTTGCCATTGCAACAGTTCAACCGCTAAAACAAATAACGATTTAAAAATAATAGGATTTTTGGGATATTCTGCATGTAATTCCCGAAAACCTTGCAATGCTTGTGAGAGTTGCTGTTGTTGCCATGCGAGTAAAAGACTGACTAAACGCACGGTTAAGCGTGCATCGCCTTGTTCTGCACTTAAAATGGCGCGGGCTTTTTGTAAATATTGCGCAACATTTTCCCAATCGCCGTTGTGTTGGCAGGCAATCGCCGCCGTTAAGTAGTGAAAAATAGGGGTTTCACTGCGTTGCACAAATTTGATAGCGGATTGTTCAGCCGTGCGCCAATCTGCGTGTGCTAAGGCGAAAATGCCGCGTTGTAAACTGTTACGCACGCGCTGTTGACTGATGCGCCATTGCCATAATTGATAGGGCAAGCGAATTAAACGGGCAAGCAGCGGCGTAAAATAGGCAGTAATGATAACAACAAGGATAAAAACGAGGCTGAATAACGCTAAACTGCTTTCAATTGTCCAATTGCCGCGCCCAATGACTACAAAACCGGGGTCTTCGGCGGCTAATAAAGTAAAGATTACTGCAAAAACGATAACGACAAGTAACGAAAGAAATGCTTTCATAGGCAGGGCTAAGAACGAGTTAATGAACACTGAAACAGTAAATTTAGGCGTTACGCTGTTTAAGTTTGTCTGAACCCCAATTTACACAATTGACTTAATTTCCTCAAAAATATAATTAAAAAATTGTATTAATTGTGGTTCGGACAAAAATACGCTTTACCTGTATTACTTTTATAAGCTGGAAATCTTCCAGTTTACAAAGCGTTAGTAAATTAGGCAGATTGTTTAGCCACTTCAGCGCGAACCGCATCCATGTCTAATGCTTGTACATCTGTAATTACTTTTGTCATTGCTGAAGCGGGCAATGCACCTGCTTGATTAAATACTAAAATTTCACCACGGAAAATCATTAATGTAGGAATAGAACGAATTCCAAAATGCCCTGCAAGTGTTTGTTCTTCATCAGTATTGACTTTAGCAAACACAATTTCGCTATATTGTTCAGATAATTGCTCAAAAATAGGTGCAAAAGAGCGACAAGGTCCACACCAAGAAGCCCAAAAGTCAACGATTACAATATCGTTACTACTCACAACAGCTTCAAAGTTTTGTGCGGTTAATTCAATAGTTGCCACAAGAAATATCCTTATATTTAAAGAAAGAAGAAAAATGTTTAAAGAATCATCTGAAATAGAAGTATGGCATAATTGCAAGAGTTACTGTATTTATTTTAATTAAATATGCACTAAGCGTCTTCATAAGTAATGAATTAAGCCTGTTTTTTTCATAAATTTAAGTTATTAAGCAAATAATCGTGTTTTTATAAGGGATTTTGCCCAATTTGAAGGCTATAAAAGGTTTTTTTGACTGTTTATCGCTTTAAAAAACGTCTAAACTAACGGTAGTTATTAAAAAAATAATGTTTCAATCGCTTTATTGATATAACACAGTATTTTAGGAAGTTTTATGACAATTACGGTTAAATTTTTTGCGAGTTTGCGAGAACGTTTGCATTGCGGACAGGTACAACTGGAGTTTAACCCCAGTCAAATTCCTTTAAGCTTGGAGCAAGTATGGCAACAAGCCACGCAAAATGCTGAAAAACCAGTACAAATTTTGGTTGCTTTGAATAAAAATTATGTCAATTGGCAAACGCCTGTGCAAGATGGTGATGAAGTGGCCTTTTTTCCTCCAGTCACTGGCGGTTAAATAATGTCTATTATCGTTACAGAACAGGCATTTAACCCGTGGCAACTGCTCGCAGAACATGAAAACCGCTTTACCCAAACGGGACAACAAGGCGCGGCGGCGGTGTTTGTGGGCACAATGCGCGAACATAATGCAGGAGATGCAGTGATTGAAATGTTGTTAGAACATTATCCTGCAATGACCGAAAGTTATTTACAGCAATTAACACGCAATGCACAACACCGTTGGCAATTATTAGATGTTCTAATTGTGCATCGTGTGGGTATAATCCATCCAAATCAAGCGATTGTAATTACTGCGGCATGGTCAACGCATCGCGCTGATGCACTGGCTGCCTGTCAATTTTTAATTGAGCATTTAAAATTTAATGCCCCGTTTTGGAAAAAAGAAACTTTAGCTTCAGGTATGAGTCGTTGGGTAGAAAAAAATACTGGTACGCCGCCTGCCACTTTAGAAACGGATGAAAATATAACGTAGTTACAAATCCAATGAATTAAAGGATATTTCATGAAATTGCATTTAGAAAATGCGGAAGGGTATAAAATCAAACGCTATGACCCGCAAAGCGTGACTATTAACGACGTGGCATATAACCATAATCTCATTGTATTACCTCAACATTTACAAACATGGGAGGTAGAATCTTTTGAAGCATTGACCCTTGCCCATTTTGAAAATATTGCTGCTTTAAAACCCGAATTAGTGTTACTCGGCACGGGTTTAAAATTACGTTTTCCTCCTTCTGAGCTGTTCACCCCTCTATTGCAACAAGGTATTGGCATTGATGTAATGGATTTATATGCCGCTTGTCGCACCTACAATATTTTAATGGGCGAAGGTCGTAACGTTGCGGCTGCCTTATTAATTCGCTAACTTTTCGCCAAGAGATTTTTTCATGACTCGCAATAAACCTACCTCCAATTTTTCCAGCGAATCCCATTGTCACGACGCATGGCGCGTAATGCAAATTATGGCTGAATTTATTGAAGGCTTTGATAAACTGCATAATTTACCTCCCGCAGTCACATTCTTAGGCTCTGCCCGTTTTAATGATGACCATCCTGATTATCAACTGGCTGAAAAAGTTGCCTATGAATTATCGCAAGCGGGCTTTGCAGTCGTCACAGGCGGCGGGCCTGGTATTATGGAAGCGGCGAATAAAGGCGCATTTGCTGGACACTCGCAAAGTATTGGTTTAAATATCCAGTTACCGCATGAACAACGCAGCAATAATTACCAAAATATTTCCATGAATTTCCGTCATTTCTTTGTGCGTAAAGTGATGTTAATGCGTTACGCCTCCGCTTATGTTGTATTTCCAGGCGGATTTGGCACATTAGATGAATTAGCAGAAATTTTAACGTTATTGCAAACGCAAAAATTACCCCGCGTCCCGGTGATTTTAGTCAAACACGCTTTTTGGAGAGGAATATTAGAGTGGTTCAAACATACACTATTACAAGAAAAAACCATTAATCCTGAAGATTTAGAATTATTTCGCGTCGTCGATGAACCCGCTGCTGTATTAGATGCCATTTTCTCTTTTTACGACAGTCCTACGGCTGCGGCTTTACGCCGACAAGATGATTTATTTAGGCATATTTAATCAAGTTTGTTTAAAGTCTTTAATCGTGTCATTTAAGAAAAAGGGAAGCGATTTTTCTTAATAAGACTTTAAACAAAACTGATTTATTTACACCAAAGGATTAGCGCATGTTTGACACAAAAAAATGGTATGCTCCCGTTTCAAGTATTTTTGTTATTTGGCTATTATATTTGCTTACTCCTATTTTAACCCCTTTTATTCTCGCTTTAGCCGCTGCTTATCTTTGTGCACCTTTAGTTGACCATATTGAAAGTCATCATCGTCCACGGGTTTTAGCTGTTGTTCTCGTTTTTTCTTTATTTGTTTTATTGTGTACTTTATTAGTTGTTATTTTAGTTCCTATTTTAGAAACACAGTTAATGTCATTGATTTCCCGCTTACCGAATTGGATTGAGTGGTTTAAAATCAATATGATGCCAGAAATTATTAATGCCCTTGGTTTAGATAAAGATACGAGCACTTTAAACGCTATTCAAACGGCAATTTCCCAAAATTGGCGACAAGCCAGCAGCATTGTAACCAGCATTGTAAGTTATCTTTCTTCTTCTGGTTTTAATGTCATTACTTGGTTTTTAAAGATTTTATTAATGTTTGTGGTTACCTTTTATTTATTGATTGACTGGCATGTTTTTTTAAACAACTTAAGAATGTTAATTCCCCGTCGTTTTGAAAAACAGGCAGTTGATTTAGCCAAAGAATGCAATAGTGTATTAGCCCAATTTCTACGCGGACAACTTATGGTAATGTTTGCTTTGGGTTCAATTTACACTTTTGGTTTATGGTTAATTGGCATTGATTTAGCCATTTTATTAGGCTTAATTTCTGGTGTTGTCAGCTTTGTGCCTTATTTAGGGATTATTGTCGGTGTTTCTTCCGCGGGTATCGTGGCTTTTATGCAATTTCAAACCATAACATCTATTTTTCTAGTGATTTTAGTGTTTGTCGTTGGACAATTATTAGAAGGTTTATGGTTAACGCCTAAATTAGTCGGCGATAAAATTGGCTTACATCCAATTGCGGTGATTTTTGCCGCGATGGCAGGCGGGCAATTATTTGGCTTTTTAGGGGTTTTATTAGCGTTACCCGTCACAGCAATTTTAGTGGTGATGATTAGCCATTTAAAACGGCATTATTTAAGTAGCAAGTTTTATAATTTGACCTAAACTTATTTATCTCGACTGTTGTAGGGTGGAATAGCAAAGCGTATTCCACCAAGAAACGCCGCAAATGCTGAGCAACAACAGATGATAAACCAAATGGTGGAATACGCTGAGCTATTCCACCCTACAACACTCATGCTCGCTTAACTAATTCCTAAAATTATAAAAAATACTGTACAAACGCTTTATTTACACGATAATGACATTGTTTACTGAGTCCAACCATGAGTTGGATTTTTTTTTCTAATCGCATTGTTTTTAAATTGATTGAAATATGAGCACACCCAATATTCATGCAGACCGCATTCTTATTCTCGATTTTGGCTCGCAATACACTCAACTAATTGCGCGGCGGGTACGCGAAGCTGGCGTATATTGCGAAATCCAACCGTTCAATGTAGAACCTAGTGATATTCTTAACTTTAAAGCTAAAGGTATCATTTTATCTGGTAGTCCTGAATCGGTATATGACCAAGATGCTAATTTCCGCGCCCCTGATTGCGTGTTTACTTTAGGCGTTCCTGTCCTTGGCATTTGTTATGGTATGCAAACAATGGCAGCCCAATTGGGCGGGCGTGTTAGCTCAAGCAACAAGCGTGAATTTGGTTATGCTCAAGTACGCGCGCGCGGACATTCCCGCTTATTGCGTGAAATCGAAGACCTTATTAGCCCAGAAGGTTACGGTTTATTAGACGTGTGGATGAGCCATGGCGACCACGTCGATACTTTACCGCCAAATTTTATGTGCATCGCCTCCAGTGAAAACGCGCCCATTGCAGGGATGGCGGACGAATCACGCGGCTTTTATGCGTTACAATTCCATCCCGAAGTGACGCACACACGGCAAGGAACACGCATTTTACAGCGTTTCGTTTGTGATATTTGCGGCTGCGCTGCATTATGGAATGCGTCAAATATTATTGAAGACAGCATCGAAACTGTGCGCAAACAAGTCGGCAGCGATGAAGTGATTTTAGCGTTATCAGGCGGCGTAGATTCTGCGGTCGTTGCTGCTTTATTGCATCGCGCCATTGGTAAACAATTAACTTGCGTGTTTGTGGATAACGGTTTACTGCGTTTAAATGAAGCAGAGCAAGTGATGGCAACCTTTGCCCAGCATTTAGGCGTTAAAGTCATTAAAGTAGATGCCGAACAACGCTTTTTAACCGCGTTGGAAGGCGTTGCAGACCCTGAACGCAAACGCAAAATTATTGGCAATTTATTTGTTGAAATTTTTGACGAAGAAGCGAAAAAATTAACTTCTGCGCGGTGGTTAGCTCAAGGCACAATTTACCCTGATGTCATTGAATCCGCTGCGGCAAAAAGCGGTAAAGCGCATATGATTAAATCACATCACAATGTCGGCGGCTTGCCAGAACGGATGAATTTAAAATTAGTCGAACCTTTACGCGAATTATTCAAAGATGAAGTTCGCCGTTTAGGCGTAGAGTTAGGTTTACCTACCAGTTTAGTTTATCGCCATCCTTTCCCAGGTCCTGGGCTGGGCGTGCGGATTTTGGGCGCGGTGACTAAAGAATATGCCGATATTTTACGGCAAGCTGACGCGATTTTTATGGAAGAATTACGCGCCAGTGGTTGGTATGAAAAAACTAGCCAAGCGTTTACCGTATTTTTGCCCGTGAAATCAGTCGGGGTGATGGGCGATGCACGGCGTTATGATTACGTTGTTGCACTGCGGGCAGTGGAAACCATTGATTTTATGACGGCACGCTGGGCGCATTTACCCTATGATTTATTAGAAAAAGTATCAAATAGAATCATTAACGAAGTGCGCGGCATTTCTCGCGTCAGTTACGACATTTCGAGCAAACCCCCCGCAACAATTGAGTGGGAATAATCATCTGCAAATGCCACCGAAAGCACGAACGCAACCTTTTATGTGGTTCGTGCCTTTCGCGGATAGAAAAGAAAAATATAATTAATAGTAGTAATTTGTTAAAATTACTGCATAATTAACCCCTTTAAAACAGCTAATAGAGGTCAATAAGTATTCATGTCTAAGGAAGAAGGTATTGAAATGGAAGGTACGGTTGTTGAAACCCTGCCTAACACTATGTTTCGTGTACAACTTGATAACGGTCACGTTGTGACTGCGCACATTTCGGGACGGATGCGGAAGAATTACATCCGTATTTTGACAGGGGATAAAGTGACTGTGCAACTCACCCCTTACGACTTAACGAAAGGTCGGATTACTTACCGCGCCCGTTAATTCCTTTTGAACCTTGATGTTTTTTAGCAAGGCTTGTTTATACGCTGCTTTTTTAGTGACAAAAGCCTCAAGGTTCAGATTTCCCTTTATTTTTATTGTAAAAGCCTTTTTTGAATATCCGCTAATAAGCCTTCACTCGCCAGTTCTGCTAAATCCAATACCCGCTCAAAATCTGCTGCATCGCCATAATAGGGGTCGGGCACTTCTCTAAACGTTTGCTGTGGTGCAAAATCCAAAAATAAAGATAGTTTATCTATGGTTTTAACCGTTGCTAAGTGCACTAATAGTTGATAATTGCCTTTATCCATCGCGATGATGTAATCAAATTCATCAAAATCGCGCATGGTTGCTTGCCGCGCCCGCAATTGGCTAATATCTACTCCGCGTTTTTTTGCCGCCGCTTGTGAGCGTTTATCGGGTGGTTCACCGATATGATAGCCATGTGTTCCTGCTGAATCTATTTGAATTTGTTCGCTTAAACCACGCGCTTGCACCAATTTTCTAAAAACCCCTTCAGCAGTTGGTGAGCGACAAATATTGCCCATGCACACAAATAATACTTTGATAACCATATTTTTCTCGTTTTAAATTTCACTTGAATTCAGATTAAATAATATTGTCTGAACCTTAATTGGCGTAATTTTCATAATCACCCTCATTAAACTATTAAAAATTAAGCTAATTATGTAAATTGTGGTTCAGACAATAAAAAACTAATTTTCAATCACAAAACTGATAAAGTATTCGCCGTTAAAAACATAAATCCCCTCGTTTTTTAAACGATAGCCAAAAACAACTTGTACTAATCCAGACGCGCCAAGCAAGCCTTGATAAATAGTTAAAGATTCTGTGCTGTCCAAGGTTTTCGTTTTAAAACTGGGAATTGCTGCCAATCCTTGCGTCACTGTCCAACTGCTTACTTGTGCGCCGTTGTTCGCAAAACTGATAAATTGGCTGTTTTGGTTTGCCGCGGTATAAATGGCAACAACAATTAAATCCGCTTCTTTCCCCACATGACGACTATCAACGTTAATAATTCCATTTACTTTTAAAATCCCGCTGTTAGCTTTAAACACGCCTTGTTGTGAATAATTACCATCGTCGAGCACAACGCCGCCGTTAAACGTTGTTGCTAACGCAGGACTGGCTTGTACGTTTTGCCAATTGCTGTCGACGGCTGCGTTAAACCCTAAACTGGGTAAACCCGCTAATGCTTGCGCAACGGTTAGCGTCGCCGTGCCTTTTATGGTCGGCGTATTGGTTAAAGTAACTTGAATGCTGTAACTGCCTAAACTGGTAGGTGCGACAAAACTCACGGTCACTTCGCCCGTGCTGCTGGTGGTGTCCGTCGTTTTATCTAAACCTGTGGCGATTTCTATGCCAGAAGAATTGAGTAGTTTAATAGTAACGGCTTGATTAGCGGCATTACTGGCTAAATTGCCATAACCATCGACTAATTTAAACACAATATTTTTAGCGGTGCGTCCGCTGGGAATAGTTTGCTTATCGCCGCTGGTGACATTGAATAAACTGGCGCGTTCTGCATTTAAGGTAATTGTCGTCGATACGCTAGTTGTACCAACCGTTGCCACAATTTTATAAGTGCCAGAAGTGGTATAAGAAACACGGGTAAATGCTTGTCCTTGACTGTCTGTATCATCGACTGCGCCAATTAATCCAGAATTAACTGTTTGATTGCTCGCGGTCAATAAGCTGAAAGTCACATTTACGCCCGCCGTCGCCGCACCTGTGCTGTCTAATAATTGCGCTGCGATAAATTCAGAAGGCGTGCCCGCGCTAACGGTTTGGCAGTTTCCACCGACGATAAATAAACTGCTGTTGCGGGTGACTGTAAAATTGGTAGAAATGGTTTGACTGCTATCACTTTGCAAGTTTGCGGTTAAAACGTATAAACCTGCTTGCGTACTCGCTGCAATACTGCCAAATGAAACGGTAACTTTACCACTGGAATCCGTTATTTTCGCACTACTTAAACGTGAACTCGCGTCCGTGCAATCGGGCGCACGTAAGCTGAAATTGACCGTTGCATTGCTAACCGCTTGATTATTAGCATCAGTGACTAAAAATTCAATTAATGCGGGAGAAGCGGTTGCGTTTACTGTTTGATTCGCGCCTTGAGTGATGCTAATGGCTGCCCATGCTTGCCCAGACAACATTAACCCCAATAAAGACGCGAAAGAAGTAAAACACAAGATAAAATGAATATACAAGGAAGGAGGAACAAAACGCATCATGTTAAACCTTTGAAATAAGGGAGTATTAAGGTTTAACATATCAACTATTATTTGAAAGCGCAAATATTCAGCGGTTTTTTTCCATTTTCTACTTAAATTCAAATAACTTAAAATTCGCTAGTCGCTAAATTTTGACATAAAGATAAAGGATAACGGTGTCCTGCCAAATAATCCTCTACACATTGCAGCACCATGGGACTGCGCAATTGGGGACTGTTTGCGATTTCTTCATAACTTAACCACACAACCCGTTCAATACCTTTATCTAAACAGCGGTGTGGATGAAATTCTCCCAATTCGCCACAAAAACACACGCGCACAAAAGTAATGCCCGACGGGGTTTTATATTGGTAAATACCCACTAAATTTTGTGGTGTAAATCCGAATTGACTTTCTTCCAATGTTTCACGACAGACGGCTTCCAACAGGGTTTCATCTTCATCTAAATGCCCTGAAGGTTGATTAATCACCAAACGTCCATTAATTGTTTCTTCTACCATTAAAAACCGTTGTTCATGCTCCACAATCGCTGACACGGTTAAATGGGGATACCATACTGATTGATTTGTTGCCATAGTTTTAAATAAAATGCTAGGAGAGACAAGACTTTACCATAATAGTGTTTTCAAATGTTAAAGCCTGTACTTTTTTGGCATAGCGTTCATGAATCACAAAGCCTTGCTGTTGCAAAAATGGGCGGGCTAATAAACTGGCATCTACCCAAATTTGGGCTAATTGCAAACTTTGCGCTAATGCTTCTATGCTGTTCCACAATGCAGTAGCAACACCTTGTCGTTGGGCAGTCGGAGCGACATATAATAAATCAAGCCATCCATCAGGCGACAAAGCGGCAAAGCCAACAGCAATTCCATCACGTTCAGCAATCAAAAAATGCTGTTGCTTCAATTTCATTTCCCACATTGCTACTGCATTATAACTCGATGCCCATGCGTACAGATGTGCGGTTGTATATTCTTCTATACAAATTGCCAAGATTGTTTGTTTAAATAACTCACGGATAGTGTTTATATCCTCATGCGTTGCTGGACGAATAGTTAACATGAACCACCTCGCAGTGTTAAAAAATGGCATACAATGACAGCAAAAATTTTTAACGGACTAATCAAGGAATGTTTATGTCAACGCACAGTTTTTTCAAATTACATTTGCCGACGACAAATACACTTATCCAAGGAGAATTTGCGCAAGCAAGTTATTTGCACTATCTACGCGCAGGAGATGCCAAAGCGGAAACCATTGTATTGTTGCACAGTTTGCCGCAAACCGTGCACGCGTGGCGGTATGTCATGCCTGTTTTAGCAGAAAAATATCAAGTTATTGCGATTGATTTGTATGGCTTAGGCGATTCTAGTCATCAACGCATGACACAATGCACATCAACGATGATTGAGGCTATATTTCAGCTTTTAAATCATTTGCATGTAGAACAACCCGTGTTAGTGGGACAGGGGTTAGGGGGGGTGTTATGTTACTTTTATGCACAACGCTATCCTGACAAAACGCGCGGATTGGTTTTACTAGAAAGCTTGATACCGCGTGTACAATGGCAAGATAACCCTGAATTAATTAAAGAAGTGATGCACGTTCTTGGTTTTTTTGCTCAGGCTGAAATTCCAGAATTATTATTAACAGGTAAAGAAACTGATTTTTTAACGTGGTTATTTAGACATTACAGCCATAATATCGGCGTGTTTAATTTAAAAGAAATTGATTTTTACACAAGCTATTACAAACATCCACTTGCACTACAGGCGGCATTAAGTTATTGCCGTGAGTTTGTGCATCAAGCCTTTACGACAACCGCGTTACAAGAAAATGCGATGATTATGCCGATTTTAGCCTTAGGTGGTGAAAGTGGTTTAGGTATGCGGGTCATTGAAGGGATGGAAGGTTTAGTAGAACATGTACAAGGGGGGACGATTGCCAATTGCGGGCATTGGATGGCAGAGGAGCAACCGCAAGCAGTAACAGAAGCTATTTTAAACTTTGTTAATTTAGTGTTTGCGAGTCGTTAAGTTTAAAATATAAAACGCATTGCTTAAAAATACATTTAAGCAATGCAAAACAAAATAGAAAATAATTTAAGCAAATTAATGCTTTAATTATTTATTTTCTTTTCTCTCAAGACGATGTTCTTTTATCTCTTCTCTGCCTGCTTTGGCAGCTTCTTTACATTCAGCGGAGATGGCAAAATCTTTGTGTTCTTTTTTGTATTCGTGAATACACTTTAACAAACCTTCTCCCAGTTTCTTTCCTTCACAACCCGCAGTTTTGATTTCAGTTGCACAGGCAGTGCTAATTTTAGTGTTAATAACTTCATTCGCTAAAGCAGTAAATGAAGTAACAGACATTGCAATTAAAGCAAAACCAATATACTTAGTGTTCATAAAAGCCTCTTTATAACAAATGTAACTAAAAAGTCATTATTTTAACAGAACAACTTAATAAAAATTATTGCTTATTTATATATGCTTCTATTTGGATTAGGTCAAGCAAATCGTATTATCTTTTCTTTAATGAAATTATTTAAATCTTTTAAATTAAAATAATTTTTATATTTAAAATCAAAAATTTATACATACTGTTTAAATCTTAGCCCATTTTATTAATTAGCTAAATATTAATTCATAAATAATTAATTGATTGAAAAAACAAAGTTATTTTAAATAGCTTAAAATAAATAAAGGCAAAACTAATTTTTAAGCAATGCTTTTTTAAGCAAAATAAAATTTAATTAATAGACAATATTATTGTTTAAAAATAATGAAGGTTAAAAAATTTTTAAATTTTTAGAAATGGGATAATTTAAAAAAAGTAAGATAAAATTCTTTATTTTTGCTTAAACAGCAGCACGTCTAATAAATATTTGTCATCTATACAACAAAAAAATCTTAATACCCATACTAAAAATCAAGTTATATCAAAGACTAAAAAATATAGTTTAGCTGAACCGTTATTTGCATAGTTTTCTTAAGTCTCAGCTAACAAACAATTTTGTCAGTTAAGAAATTGTGCTGTTTAAAGCGGATGACCAGTGACGTATGCTTAATTTTTCACCTCCAAAATTACGCTAACGTTACTATGGAATGTTGCAAAACCCATCAAAAAGTATCTTAAACACTCTTTTTTTCCCTTTCTTCTTACATAAAAACTTAAAACTAAACTAGAGCCGCCTCAAACGATTGACATGAAAATTATTCTCATTTACATTAAATAATAGAATTTCCTAAAATTAGGCTGCAAAAGGATACCGCCATGTTAATGTTCCTCAAACCTTTGACTTCTGACACTACAACACCTCCGCCCGAGACAACTTATCCGCTTGGACTCGCTAGCGAAGGGCAATGGGTACGCGTTCATCACCTCAGCGGTGGTGAACCGACTTTGAAAAAATTAACAGCCATGGGCATCGCGGTCGGCGCGCGCATTCGCATTATTCAGCGTGAAGCAGCAACGGGTTTAGTCATTCAATGCGGTGAAACCCGCCTCGCGCTCGGTATGGGACTCGCCCATAAAATCATTGTAGAACCCACTCAAGAAGAACAATAAGGAATATTACCATGACACTCACACTGCGTGACCTTCAGGTCGGCGACCGTTGTCGCATTACAGGCATGGCTAAAGAACAAGTCGGGTATCGCAAAAAATTACTGGCGATGGGTTTAACCCGTGGGACAGAAATTGAAATAGTGCGCCTTGCCCCATTGGGTGACCCATTGGAAATCAGTGTGCGTGGTTTTTCACTTAGCCTGCGCAAAGAAGAAGCTGCCACCCTTATTGTAGAAAAAGTTTAAGCTGTTATAGAGAACCTTCATGAAAACAATTACTGTCGGTGTGGTTGGAAATCCTAATTGTGGAAAAACCACCCTTTTTAATGCTCTGACGGGGGCAAATCAACAAGTCGGCAATTGGGCTGGCGTGACCGTCGATAAAAAAGTAGGCTATTATCGCCATGAAAATGTAGAAATAGAATTAGTTGATTTACCAGGCATTTATTCGTTAGATTCGCATAATAGCTCACTTGATGAACAAGTGGCACAAAGTTATGTGATGTCGGGTGAAGCAAAGGTTATTTTAAATATTATTGACGCTTCTAATCTTGACCGCAATTTATATCTAACTACTCAATTGTTAGAAATGGGCGTACCGCTTGTTGTCGCGTTGAATATGATGGATGTTGCCCAAACGCGCGGCATTGAAATTGATGTTAATAAATTAGAAAAAAAATTAGGCTGTCCTGTATTGCCCTTAGTTGCGGCGCAACGAACAGGCGTTAAAACTTTACAAAACGTCGTTAATCAAGTAGGACAAACGCATCACTTTGTACAAACACAAGTGACTTATCCCAGTGCCTTAGAAAATGCGTTAAATCAATTACGCCCACAATTACACGACGCTTTAGAGACAGCTTACCAACCTTATAACCGCTGGCTTGCATTAAAATTACTAGAAAATACCAGTATTCCAGAGCATTGTTTTAAACTTGCGCCGCCTTCTGTCAATAGCGAAAATACTTTAACCCGTTTTGTAGAAAATCAACGTACAACACTAGAAGAACAATTAGGCGATGAAGTTGATATTTTAGTTGCAGATACGCGCTACGGTTTTATCAATGAAATTACCCGCGATGCTGTCAAAAAAGCGGGACAAGTCTCCCATACATTTTCTGACCGTCTTGACCGCATTGTGCTCAATCGTGCGCTTGGCATTCCCATTTTCTTGGGCGTGATGTATTTAATGTTTATGTTCACCATCAATATCGGCGGCGCATTTATTGATTTCTTTGACCAATTCGTCGGGGCATTATTAGTCGATGGATTGAGCGAATTACTCAGTTCACACGGCTCACCTGAATGGTTAGTATTAATTTTAGCTAAAGGCGTAGGCGGTGGGGTGCAAACTGTCGCAACCTTTATTCCTATCATCGGCTGCTTATATTTATTCCTCTCGTTCTTAGAAGATTCTGGTTACATGGCGCGCGCGGCATTCGTCATGGATAGATTCATGCGATTCATTGGTTTACCAGGTAAATCATTCGTCCCCATGCTAGTCGGTTTCGGTTGTACCGTGCCCGCCGCCATGGCAACGCGGACATTAGAAAATCGCCGCGACCGCATTTTAACCGCATTTATGGCGCACTTCGTCTCCTGTGGCGCACGTTTACCTGTGTACGCCTTATTTGCCGCCGTCTTTTTCCCTGTAGGCGGGCAAAATGTGGTGTTTGGCTTATATTTAATCGGGATTGCCGCCGCAGTATTCACAGGTTTAGTGATGAAAAACACCTTGTTACGCGGTGAACCTTCGCCTTTCGTCATGGAATTACCCCCTTATCATTTACCCTCACTGTTTGGCTTATTCCTCCGTGCATGGGAACGCTTAAAAGGCTTTATTTTTAAAGCAGGGCAAATCATTATTCCGATGGTTGTTTTAATCAGCGCATTAAATTCTGTAGGAACTGATGGCTCATTTAACAATGAAAATACGGATAAATCCTTATTAAGCAGCATTGGGCGCGCCATGACTCCCGCTTTTGAACCGATGGGAATTAAAGAAGAAAACTGGGCAGCGATGGTGGGAATTTTCTCCGGTGTATTAGCGAAAGAAGTCGTTGTCGGCACGTTAGACGCAATTTACAGCGGTTTAGCCGAAGCAGACCAAGCAAAAGCGACGGGTAGCAGTGTACAAGCAACTGAAGAAGAACAGTTTAATTTATCCACGGCTTTACAAGGTGCATTCGCCACGATTCCTGCTAACTTAGCTGAATTATCTGAAAAAATTACCGACCCATTAGGCATTAGCGTAGGGGATTTAAGCGATAAAGAAAAAGTTGCAGAAACGCAAGAAATACATGTCGGCACATTTGGCGCGATGGCGAGCCGTTTTGATGGCGCAGCAGGCGCATTTGCTTATCTGCTTTTCATCTTAATGTATTTCCCTTGTATTTCAGCGACTTCAGCAATCGCGCGTGAATCTTCTATCGGTTGGGCAGTGTTTATTGGCACATGGGCGACGGGCTTAGGCTATACCGTTTCTGTAATTTTCTATCAATTAGCGACTTATTCTGCACATCCAGAACAATCTTTATTTTGGGTTGCAAGTTTATTAAGTCTCTTATTTTTAGTTGTGGTCGGCTTACGCTTATATAGTCAACGCCAACAACCGCCCACCTTATCCACTGCAACTGCTTAAATTAACGCGAATTTTAGTTAATATAAGACTTTAAGAGGTGCAACATGATATTGACGGATATTAGAAGTTATTTACGCTTAAACAAGCGAGTTACTTTAGCGGATTTAGCCACACATTTTCGTTGCACCCCTGACGCTATGCGCGGGATGTTATCGCATTGGATGAGTAAAGGAAAAGTGCAACATATTCAAGCTAATCCATGCTCAAAAGGTTGTTGCAAGGTTGAAGACCCTACTTTATTAGAGTTTTACGAGTGGGTAGAATAATCGCTGTTTGGTAAGCTGTTTAAGTTTAAAACAAAAAACCTGCTAGGTTTTCAAAATCTAGCAGGTTTTTTTATTTAACCTGAATTCGGCGTGATATTAAAATGAAAACAAAGACCTATATTTAAACCCGCAATTCTGCAATATTCCAACGTGCCCGTGCGTTGAAACTCAACGGCTCACTTTGTTTCGCTAATAAACGTTGACAGCCTGCATAGGCAATCATCGCGCCGTTATCTGTGCAAAATAGCGGACGTGGATAATACACTTGCACGCCTAGTTGCACGCCTAACTCACTGAGTTGTTGGCGTAATCGTACATTTGCCCCCACGCCGCCTGCAATTACTAATTGCGTTAAACCTGTTTGTTGCAAGGCTAAACGGCATTTAATCGCTAAAGTATCAATGATTGCCTCTTCAAAAGCGCGCGCAATATCGGCTTTGGTCTGTTCATCTTGGGCACTTTTGCGCCAAGTCGTCAGCACTTGCGTTTTTAAACCGCTGAAACTGAAAGTTAAACCCACCGCTTGCCCATTTTTAACCGTAGTCATGGGACGCGGAAAATAAAATGCGCCTTCACGTCCTTGTTGTGCTAATCGAGCTAATGCCGCGCCGCCTGGATAGCCTAAACCTAGTAATTTTGCAGTTTTATCAAAGGCTTCTCCTGCTGCATCGTCAATCGTTTCGCCTAAAATTTCATAGTCGCCCAACGCGCGGGCATGTATTAGTTGTGAATGTCCGCCTGACACGAGTAAAACTAAAAAGGGAAATTGAGGCGCGGGCTGTTCTAACATGGAAGCTAATAAATGCCCTTCTAAATGATGTACGCCCACGGCGGGTATGTTTAACGCCCATGCCATACTGCGAGCGACCGACGCGCCCACTAATAACGCGCCAATTAATCCGGGGCCTGCTGTATAGGCAATGCCGTCTAAATCGGTTGTTTGTAATTGCGCTTCTTTTAACACATTGTCAATCAAGGGAATAATGCGTTTTACATGGTCACGCGAAGCCAATTCTGGCACAACGCCGCCGTAACAAGCGTGTAGCTCAACTTGACTAAATAATTGATGTGCCAATAAACCCGCTTGTGAATCATATAAGGCAATGCCAGTTTCATCACAAGAGGTTTCAATTCCTAAAACACGCATGAAGTTTCCTAAATGATTGCAAAGATTGGTGTTAATTTACTTAAAGAATTGCAAAGCTTGTTCAATAAATGCTTGTGGTTGTTCGGCATGAACCCAATGTCCTGCATTGGCAATGGTAACGACAGAGGATTGCAGGAAAATCGAGTCAATGAGTAATTGGTCAGTATTTTGGATGTAATCCGAACGTTCGCCGCGCACAAATAAAGTGGGTTTGTTGTAAGTGCAGTTTTCTGCAAAATGCGGGAATCCCATCAGGTGGCGCATTCCATTGGCGAGGGCTGTTAAATTGATGCGCCATTGATATTGATTGTTGTGTTGCACTAAATTTTGTAATAAAAATTGGCGTACACCCGCTTCAGAGACCACCGTTTTTAAGGCTTCATCAACTTCCGCCCGACGTGTAACTGTGCTTAAATCAAAATTTTGCATGGCGTGAATGTAGTGCAGGAAACTGCTGGAATAAGTTGTTGGTGCAACATCCAAAACTAGCAATTTATCAACATAGTCAGGATAGCTTAACGCAAAAGTCATGGCGACTTTGCCGCCCATGCTATGCCCGATAAAATGGGCTTTTTGAATGGCGTGTTGCTGCATAAAGGCGAGAATATCTTCTGCCATCAGAAAATAGTCAATCTCATCATTCCATTCTGAATTGCCATGATTGCGCAAATCAAGTGCGTAAATATGGAAATCCGTTTCAAGGTGTTTTGCGATGGAGTGCCAATTTTTGGCTGAGCCAAAGAGTCCATGCAATATAATGAGCACGGGCTGTTCAGGTTGAGAGCTGTATTCGAGATAAGACAGGGTAACAGGCATAACGGTTGACAATGTAAGAATTAGTGGTTTAGGTGGTTATTTAACAGCTTAACATATTTAACGTGTTTATAAAATTCTCTGTCAAACTCAAGAGAAATAGAAAGATAATATAGTAAATGTATCATAAAATTATTTAAATTTAGGGCTGGCAGTCTTCCGCATCGTTTTATAGTGTGTTTGCTATATTTCTGTATCGGTTATCATGTTTCTACCTGCGGAAACAGTTGTTGCATTAGCCCTTTTTTGTGTTGTTTGAGGGTGTTAATTTTTTGGGTTTGGGCGGTGATGAGGTCGTCGAGGGACGAGAGGCAGGCGGCGATTTTTTGTTGTTCTTTATATTGTGCTAAAAGAATATGAGTATTTCTTAAACTATTCATATTAATTTTACAAGGTACAGCATTTAATAAGGAATTTTTAAATATTTCAGATTGATAACGTGCTGACTGAAAAAAGTAATGTAAATAATAAGAATCAAATAATTCTGATTGCTTTATAACTGCAAGGGTAACATATATACTAAATTCATGTTCCCATGTTACTACTTGCGAATAACCTATTTTTCCAATTCTGGTTAATAAAATATCGCCCTTCGCGGGCTTATTTTTACTTGTGCTTACAATATAATCCTCACGTGATATAAATTTATTTTTATTTCCGCTTACAAGATTTTCTACGCTGTAAAAAGGAATTCCCTCTTGTGTGTATGTTGGCGTTTGATGTGTCCCGTCAAAGATTGATGAAGTAATATTTTTAAGTATTTTCTCCTCCCACTCCCCCGCCCCAAAAAACTCAGGAAAGTGCAATTGTGGGACAGTTTCGCCCTCAGCGGGAAAAAGTTGTTGCATCAAGGCTTTTTTATGCGCTTTGAGCGTGGCGAGCTGTTGCGTTTCTGCGCTGATGAGGTCGTCGAGGGACGAGAGGCAATTGGCGATTTTTTGTTGTTCTTCTAACTTCGGATAATAAAGTCTAAACTTTTTAATTTCTGCTACAGTTAATTGTTGTTGAGCATTTCCAAAAGCCGTATTTTTAATATGAACTCTTAAAATTCTTGATTTACTAAAAGTATACAAGTAATCAGCATTAATTTTTTTTACTTTTATTCTTAAAATAACCATACCTGAATTAATTCGCATGTTATTATAAGAAATATCATCAGAAAAATATGCAAATTGTCCAATAGTCCCTCTTGTTGTTAAAACAATATCATTGCGTTGCAGTTTTCCTTTTCTTAAAATACTATCTTTTTCCTTTGTGATAAACTGTAAGTCTTCAAATTTAAAGCCATTTTTAGTTACATTTTTTGCGTTCAAAAAAAGACAATATCCAGTATTACTAAACTCATGAGCTTTGGGGTAATTTGTCCCTCTATCACCATCAACCACTTCTATTATTTCAGCAAATGTATCAACCTCCCACTCCCCCGCCTCCAAAAACTCAGGAAACCGCAAACGCGGCACAAGCCCCTGCCCTGCCGACGACTTCACTATCTTCATTTCCTTATCACTGCTCATAATCTCTTTTATCTCTTATTTATTTTCCAGTTTGCTGGGGTTTTTAAGTGCATTTTTTTCTGCTGTTACTATATTTGTTTTGTATATTTAGACGTTTTATTTAAGTAACTTGCTGATGATTAAAAGCATTTTAGGGAAATTTTACAAGACTTGCTTAGTTTTGATACTTTCGCAAGTGCTTGTAAATTTTACTATCGCAGCTTTTTATTTTTCAAAAACGTAAGTGCCAGGCGCAGGGAATAAAGGTGGATATTGTTCATTACCCATGGTTGGCGGGGCTTGTAATTCGCCATTTTTTTGTTTAAGCCATTGTGTCCAGTCATCCCACCATGAGCCTGCTACTTTATTTTGTTGTTCGCGCCACTGTTCAGCGTCTTGTGCACCTGTCGCTTCTCCTACCCAGTAACGGCGTTTAGGCGGATTCACAGGCGGCGAAACAATGCCTAAAATATGCCCTGAAGTGGCTAACACAAAGCGAATCGGGCTGTTGATATGTGCGCAAATCTTAAAGGTTTCTTTCCACGGGGCAATGTGGTCTTGCTCTGCTGCAACGGCGTACAAAGGTTGAGTAATTGCTTGAATATCTAAAGCTCGCCCGCCTAAAGTGACTCCGTCTTTTTGTACGAGTTTGTTATTTAAATAAAATTCGCGTAAATAGAAGGTGTGCATCGCTGCGGGTAAACGGGTGCTGTCCATATTCCAAAAGAGTACGTCAAAAGCGGGTAAATTTTCGCCGTATAAATAGCTATGTACATAGTAATGCCAAATCAAGCTATTAGAGCGGAGCAAGCGGAACGCATCCGCCAGTTGTTGTCCTTGTAAAAAGCCGCCGTTTTCTTCCATTAATTTTTCAATGTAATTTACATTTTCTTCATCAATGAAAATTTTAATTTCGCCTGGATTGGTGAAATCGACTAACGTCGTGAACACTGTCCAATGTTGCACAGGGCAATTTTCGCCTGCGGTGGTCGGGTCTTTATTTAACCATGCCATTAATGAAGTTAGCACAATGCCGCCAATGCAGTAGCCGACGGGGTGCACTGTTTCTACTTGGCAAATGGATTTAATGACGTTAATTGCAGTTAATACCCCGCTGAGCATGTAGTCATCTAAGCGGATGTAACGTAAATGAGCGGGGGGATTGCGCCAACTGATGATAAAAACAGTAAAGCCTTGATTAACCAAGTAACGCACCATGCTTTTTCCACCCAAATCAAGGATGTAAAATTTATTAATCCATGGTGGAATAATTAACAAGGGTTCGCGGTGAACTTGTTCTGTTGTTGGTTTATATTGAATTAATTCAAATAAAGCGCAGCGGTAAACTACTTCGCCCGCTGTGGTCGCGATGTCTTTACCAACGGTAAACGCATTCATGTCAACCATGCGAATGGTGCGACTGCGATTGTCTTCTAAAAAATTGCTAACGCCATTAACTAAATTTTGCCCACCCGTTTCAATAATTTTTTTCCATGCGATAGGATTGGTTAGTAAAAAATTAGTGGGGGCGGTTGCATTTAACCATTGGCGCACCCAAAAGCCTGCTTTTTCGCGGATTTTTTCATCTATGCCTGGGGTTTCATAAATCGCATCTTCTAACCAACGGGTATATAGCAAATAGTATTCTTTGAGAATGTCTAAATAGGGATTTTCAGTCCAATCTGTTTCTTGGAAACGTTCATCATATTCAACGGCTTTTACACGGTCTTCAACGGGAATGCCCATTAAACGTTGTAAGCTTTGCAAATGCAGTAATTGTAAATCTTGGCTTAATTCGCTTATCCAATGGGTTAACTCTTGGGGATGTTTAAGCCATGCTAGTTGAGTTTTTAAGCAGGATTTTTGAATACCGATAGGGTCAAATTTTTTAAAATCTTCTGTTTCTAATTGCTGTTGCAACCAGTCTAAAAAAGGTTCATTCGTATTTACCCAATATTTTAACCACATTGTTTGCCAAGATAGACTTGGAAATAAAAATGAGGGCGTAAAAGGGGAAAAACTTGAGGTGGATTGAGTCATCCATTGACTCCAAAATTGCGCAGGATTAGACATAATGGGGTGTTCTCTTACTGTATTTGTTATTGATGGGAGGATTCATTATCAATGATTAAATGTTTTAGGATTAAACCATAAAATTCAGAATGCCCTTGATAAAACCATCCTAGGTGCTGCTGACAACCTTGGCAGCTGGCAAAACTCCAATAGTGTCCTGCAAACCAACTGGCATCTAAGGTGGGCACGCCGCTTATTTGACAGCCTTCGGCAGTGTGAAAACAGCCAATATGATAGGCAAAACCCGCAGGATTCACAAAATGATGTTGATGTTGTCCACTAATTTCAATGGCTTGATGTGAGTGTGTAATGAGATGATGGCAACGGCAACATCGCCATGATTGGCGATGTTGATAAGGCGCGAGAATATCTGCTACCCATTTCTGGGTGTCAAAATGTAAAGGCGAATGACAATGACGACATTGATAAATAGCAACGGGCGTTATGGTTAATAACGGGTTTTTAAATTGAGTGCATTCGCAATGTTTTGCCATGGTATAAATTTAAAATTCTGATTTCCGTCAGGCAAGGAGTTAACATTATCTTGCGCAACGAACATACCATGGGGGAAATTTGCGCCCAATGGCATCGCTGTTACATCAATTCCGTCGGTATCGGTTACACCATCAGTTGCACTACTGTTAATAATTCTAAACGCGCCTAAATAAGCATGAGGGGCGACGCGGTCATACACTGTAAAACGGCTATCCCCTTGACTAGAAGCGATTAAATATCCTTCATTATCATTTAGATAAAATAAGGTAATACCTTCAATATCAGGTGTAAAATGTCCACCTTTAGCTAAAGGTATATCAATCGCTGTTCGGGTAATTCCACCTTCTGGGTCTGCTAAATATTGCCATAAAGCAATATCTTCTTCGCCAATGTAAAAATAGCCTAAATTATCATCTGTTACACAGCCTTCTGTTTGTGAACCTACGCCAAAAGAACGTACTAAAGTGGTTGTCAGTTGTCCAGCCTGACTATTAATTTCCCACTGTTGCACAAAACCATTTAACTCGTTCACAATCACATAAAATTTTCCACTTTTAGGGCTATGATACATACATAAACCGTAAACTTCACTGGAATTAGAAGGAATCGCTCGATGTTTTAACACTTCTAAACGACGGGTAGAAGGATTAACTTTAAAAAAACTGACACTATTATCAGTACGATTGCTAACAGCTACTAAGGTAATATTTTCACCATTAAAGTAAAAATTATCACGCAAATCAACATTATTAAAACGACCATCTGTAATTGCTTGCAGTTCCTTCCCTGCTAAATCATAAACAATTAACCGCCCTAACTTTTCTGTACCAATAACTAGACTTAATTCAGGATTTTGTGGATTAATCCAAATCGCACTATCATCCGCCGAGTCGCCTGCTGTAGAAACTGGCGTTGTTTCTACGGTTGCTTTAATTTCTTTTAAATAGGTATAGTTATAAATATCAGTCAGTTCAAATTGAAGCGGGGTTGTTATTGGTTCTTTTAATTTTAATGTAGCACGATAGCTATCCGCAGTTTCTTGACTACGGTTCGTGTTAGTAAGCATTAAAGTAGGAATATCTAAAGTTGACGTTTGTATATCAAAAAAAGCACCACTAAAATAAGCTGTTGTTGGATTGAAATTTTGCAATACAAAAACATTATCTTGCTCTATTAACGTTGCTTCATATCGACTTTCAATCCCATTGCTAATAATACCTAAACTTGGTAAATATAAAGTTTGTGTGACTGGATTAAAGCGAGCCTCTTGTGCATTCACAGATGCAACTAATAATAAACCAACAAATGCAGAATAGAGAGGAAAACGTATCATATAAAACCTTCTTTTTAAATAGAATAAAAACCTGTTTTAAATGAGTTAATTGGTTTAATAGAACACTTTTTGTATAATCGTTGCACGCTTTTATTAAATAATCCTTTATAAAATGTTCTAATAACTCTCTGATAAGAAAAGCGGCACGATAGAGAGGATACTCGCTTAAAATACTGTTTCTAAAATAAAACCTTTAATTTCTTAAACAGGCAAAAAATGACACTAAGCAATTTATCAGACACATTTTGTGAATTGTCATTATTTTAGCCTAGCATAATTTATAGTTAACCATGAATCATGCAAATTTTTTTCCAGACTCTGATTAAAATTTGAGTAAAAATTCATTATTCTTCAAGCTTTATCCATAAGTCAAAAGATTTTAAGCTAAACGGTTCATAAAATTGCTTAATTTGAAATGCTTTAATTAAAAAATTGATTTTGGCAGCGATTATTTTTTATCATCTTAAAAGTTACGCAGTTGAAATGAGGAGTGCAATAGCTTTAGCGATTGCAATTGGCAGACCTGCTCGTTTTTGAAAATCTAGCGGGTCTTTGTTTTAGTTTGAATCTATCGCCAAACTTGGGTTATTTAATTCTCGGCAACCCACGCAATCGCTAAAGCGATTGCACTCCTCATTTCAACTGCGTAATACCTACATCTGTCTAAACAATAAAATTATTTTTACAAATAAAACTTAGCTTTAATTCGCAGGGAGTTGCTATGCATTCATTACAAACCACAATTGAAACCGCTTTTGAACAACGGGCTGATTTAAGTCCGCGCTCAGTGAGTCACGAAATCAAAGAAGCGATTACAGAAACCTTAACCTTATTAGACCGCGGACAATTACGGGTTGCTGAGAAAAAAGACGGACAATGGCAAGTCAATGAATGGGTGAAAAAAGCAGTATTGTTATCTTTCCGCATTGAAGATAATCAATTTGTTAAAGGCGGATTTACCAATTATTACGATAAAGTTCCCTCCAAATTTGCCGATTACAATTTACGCGATTTTCGTGAAAGTGGAGTGCGCGTTGTTCCGCCTGCGGCTGCCCGTCGTGGGGCATATATCGCGCCTAATGTGGTTTTAATGCCTTCCTACGTTAATATTGGTGCTTATGTCGACAGCGGCACAATGGTTGATACTTGGGCGACTGTAGGCTCTTGTGCACAAATTGGCAAAAATGTACATTTATCTGGCGGTGTAGGGATTGGAGGCGTATTAGAACCATTACAAGCTTCACCTACCATTATCGAAGATAACTGCTTTATTGGCGCACGTTCAGAAGTGGTAGAAGGCGTGATTGTCGGAGAAGGTTCAGTCATTTCTATGGGGGTTTATTTAGGACAAAGCACCCGTATTTATAACCGCGAAACTGGAACAATTAGCTACGGCTATATTCCACCTTATTCTGTCGTGGTTTCTGGCAACTTACCCTCTGATGACGGTAAATACAGCTTGTACTGCGCTGTTATTGTTAAACAAGTTGACGAAAAAACCCGCAGTAAAGTTAGCTTAAACGAATTATTGCGTGATGTTAAATAATTAAATCACTGCATTCCTGCCTTGAAAGAGCTTAGTTATGCTTATACTAAGCTCTGCACTTGCTTTAGGAACACGACACCTATAGCCTGTTCAGCTTGCTATTATTTTTGAGACATTTTTTCTGGTAGCGATAGTCGTCAACCCCTTAATCATGCCGTTTATCTGTGCTCGGCATAATAGATGCTATTCCTAAAATACCCATGTTTTTTACCAATCCAATTTTTCCAATCTTGGGGTATTTAGTTATGTTAACAACCACAGTTTTTTTAAATCGTTTTGCTAAACACCTTAGTTTATTAGCTTTTTGCCTATTTATGCAAAATGCTATTGCACAACAACCTGCTGCACCAACGGCAACACTGCCCGCCGCCCCCGTTAATGGGACAGAAAGTAGTTTACCGCCGCCACCGCCCAGTATTGATGCAACCTCTTATATTTTAATTGATTTTAACAGCGGACAAGTGTTGACCGCGTTACATGAAACCGCTCAAACTGAACCCGCCAGTTTAACCAAACTGATGACTGCCTACTTAGTGTTTGAAAAACTCAAGCAAGGCGCAATCAAACTAGACGACTCAGTCAGAATTAGTGAAAAAGCTTGGAAAATGGTCGGTTCGCGGATGTATGTCAACGTCAATACCAACGTACAAGTTGAAGAATTACTCAAAGGCATGATTATTCAATCAGGCAACGATGCAACAGTGGCTTTAGCAGAACATATTGGCGGCTCAGAAGAACATTTTGTGCAACTGATGAATGAAAAAGCCCAACAATTAGGGATGAAAAATACCCATTTTCAAAATAGCACCGGCTTAACCGACACCAATCATTACAGCACCGCCCAAGATTTAGCCAAAATTGCCCATGCGCTGATTCGCACTTTTCCCGAATACTACCGTTGGTATTCTGAAAAAGAGTTTAGTTACAACAACATCACCCAAACAAACCGTAATTTACTTTTATGGCGCGATAAAAGTGTCGACGGCATGAAAACGGGATTTACTGATTTTGCGGGCTACTGTTTAATTTCTTCCGCAAAACGCGGCGAAATGCGCCTAGTTTCAGTATTATTAGGCGCAAAAGGCATGAATGAACGCGCCACCGAATCAGAAAAATTACTCGATTATGGTTTCCGTTTTTTTGAAAGCTATCAACTTTACCCCGCAAAAACCAAACTTGGAACAACTAAAATCTGGAAAGGCGAACAAGCAGAAATTGCTTTTGGCGTAAGTGCCCCCATTTTTGTAACTATTCCACGCGGACAAATTAAACAACTTAATGCGACCGTGAATTTAAAACACCCACTAATTGCCCCATTAAATGCAGAACAAACCATTGGTACAGTCAGTTTAACGTTTAACCAACGTTCATTAGCTGAATATCCATTAATCAACTTAAATGCAATAGAAGCAGGCTCATTTTGGTCACGCAGTTTAGACGCATTTTGGCTGTTATTTGAATAATATATCCATTAGGTATTTGCTATGAATCAACAAACTAACCCACCCTCTTTATTAGAATTTCCTTGTAAATTTCCTGTCAAAGTGATGGGTTTAGCAAGTGAAGATTTCAGCACTTTTGTGCTAGAACTTGCACAACAAACGTTTGCAGATGCTCGCCTTGTTGGCACACGTCCCAGTGGACAAGGTAAATATTTAGCTGTAACGATAGAAATTACTGCTACATCCCGCGAAAGTTTAGACGATTTATATCGCAGTCTTACCGCACAACCCCGTATTTTAATGGCACTCTAAAAAAAGCCGACAAAGGGTTAAACACGTTTTATAGGCAGCAAAGTAATTATTTGTTAAAATGATAAAAAGTTAGTTAACCTGAAATAGCGCAAACGTAGTTTTCCAAATTCAGGTTAATTAGCATTTTAACAAATAGCTTATGGAGGTATTTTTAACTAAATTTCCCCAACGCATCAAACCATAACGTTACTTAACTGCACCCTGCGTCTAGGTAATGACACTTCATTTATTTTTTACCGAACTTTACGTTATGACTGCCGAATCTCCTCCATTAAAAGTTTTACTTGCTGAAGATGATGTTATTAATCAGCAAGTTGAACAAAGTTTACTGATAAAACTAGGTTGTGATGTCACTGTTGTTGAAGATGGCATGGCAGCATTAGAAGCTTGGCGCGCGAATCATTATGATTTGATTTTTATGGATTGCAACATGCCTGAATTAGACGGCTATGGTGCGACTGAACAAATTCGTGCGTTTGAAGAAAAGAATCAAGTTGCTCCTATTCCAATCATTGCACTTACCGCCAGCAGTTCAAAAGAGGATTGTCAACACTGTTTAAATGTTGGCATGACTGAATATATTACTAAACCATTGAAAATTGACACACTTCGACAAATTATTCAAAAATACAATACTGATAATTCTACCGTAACAACTCCACCGTCTCCTACTGTCACTACACCCGCGCCAGTTACGATTCCAAGTGTTTCCACAACGGAACGTTCAGAGGTTTCGATACGACAACCCAAGTTAAACTCGCGAACCCTAGAACGTTTACGTCAAGAACTCAGCCCCAAAAGTTTTCAACTATTAGTAGATTTGTACATATCGGAACTGCCTAATTATATCCATCAACTACAACAAGGTATGATGACGCAAAACTCACAAGGCATTTATTTAGCTGCTCATAAATTACGCGGCAGCAGTTCTTCAATGGGAGCTGATGAACTTTCAGCATTATGCAAAAAAATTGAAGAAGCGACCAAAAACGCTGATAAAAGTGTAGATTTTACTGCTTTAAATCAACAAATTAATCGCCTTACACAATTGGCAGAAAACTACATGCCCACTTTTCTTGCTTTAAAACGCTAAGAAATATATAGGCATTACGCAATTGATTAAAAAGGAGTGCAATCGCTTTAGCGATTGCGCGGGTTGCTGCGAACTAAACACCCCAAGTTTGGCGATAGATTCAAATTAAAACAAAGACCTGCTAGGTTTTCAAAAACAAGCAGGTCTGCCAATTGCAATCGCTAAAGCGATTGCACTCCTCATTTCAACTGCGTAACTCCTAATATAATTATTTTAAAATAAAAGTATTTTCAAAAACCTAAGTCCATTTCTTTCATGGAAATATTTTAAATTTAATCCGAGTTCGGTGAGCGATTAAATTGAAGTGGTCATTTTTTATTCTCTTTTTAGAATACGGTTACTATATCTTCCATTTTTAATACTTTTTTAACACCTCCCCCCGCTTTTTTAGCACTCTTTTTATATCCAACTTGTTACGCTTTTTCTGTACTTGCAATGCAACCAAGCAAGATATGGAGCGCGTTATGGATATTATTTTTTTATTTTTAATCAGCATTTTATACCTAAGTACGCATGGATTGATTTATCTCTGCCAACGCTTAGGGGGTGGGGTATGAGTGGGCTTTATTTACTCAGTGCCGTTTGTGCAATTGGATTAGGCATTTATTTACTTATCGCTTTATTTAATGCGGAGGATTTTTAAATGTTTTCCGCCAATCTCTTTTTATTAGGCTTGTATTTTCTCTGTTTATTGCCCTTAGCATGGCTGTTAAGTCATTGGTTGACAGCGTTAGCCAATGGACAATTTCACCCTATTTTTAAGCCTTTGCAATGGTTTGAACAAGGTTTATACCGCATAGCAGGGATTAAGACGTGTCAAGGTATGTCTTGGCAAACTTATGCCTTAGCTGTTTTAGTTTTCAATATATTAGGCGTGTTAGTGTTGTATGTTTTGCAACGCATACAAGCCGATTTACCTTTAAATCCGCAGGCATTTGGGGCAATAACGCCCGACTCTGCTTTTAATACGGCGGTTAGTTTTGCGACGAATACGAATTGGCAGGCGTACGCGGGTGAAAGCACGATGAGCTATTTTGTACAGATGGTCGGCTTGACTGTGCAAAATTTTCTCTCAGCAGCGACAGGCATTGCCGTGGCGTTTGCGCTAATGCGTGGATTAGCAGGGCATTGTACTGCGCAATTGGGCAATTTTTGGGTGGATATCACGCGCTTAACCTTATTTTTATTACTGCCGTTATCATTTGGGTTTAGTTTGCTGTTAATGCAACAAGGCGTGATTCAAAATTTTTCAGCTTATCAAACGGTTAATGTTTTAGACCCTGAGGCAATGGGGCAAAGTACCCAAGTTTTGGCAATGGGCGCAGTTGCTTCGCAAGAGGCTATTAAGATGCTGGGGACGAATGGCGGTGGTTTTTTTAATGTGAACTCTGCTCATCCTTTTGAAAATCCGACAGCTTTAACCAATTGGTTGCAGATGTTAGCGATTTTTTTAATCCCTACAGCATTATGTTTTAGTTTTGGTCAATTGGTGCAAGAGAGACGGCAAGGCTGGGTTATTTTAATCGTCATGTGTTTAATTTTTAGTCCTTTAGCCCTTGGATTGATGACTGCTGAACAAAGTGCGAATCCTTTATTATCAGGTTTAAACGTTGACCAAGCGGCGAGTGCGTTGCAAGCGGGCGGTAATCTGGAGGGAAAAGAAACCCGTTTCGGTATTCAAGCCTCTGCTTTGTTTGCCAGCATCACGACTGCCGCTTCTTGCGGTGCGGTCAACTCAATGCATGACTCATTCATGCCATTAGGGGGATTAGTCACCTTATTTTTAATGCAATTGGGAGAAATTGTTTTCGGTGGGGTTGGTTCTGGTTTATATGGCATGTTGATTTTTGCTGTGTTGGCGGTGTTTTTAGCGGGCTTAATGGTTGGGCGCACGCCTGAATATTTAGGGAAAAAAATCGAGCGGTTCGAGATGAAAATGGTCGCCTTGATTCTGCTTATCACGCCGTTTTTAGTCTTAGGCGGGACTGCATTAGCGGTTTCGTTGCCTGTTGGACAAGCAGGGATTTCTAACCCCAGTGCGCATGGTTTTTCACAAGTGTTATATGCTTTTACGTCAGCGGCGAATAATAATGGCAGTGCGTTTGCGGGATTTAGTAGTAATACAATGTTTTATAATGTTTTACTTGGGCTTGCTATGTGGTTTGGACGCTTTGCAATTATCGTGGCGGTGTTAGCAATTGCGGGTTCTTTAGGGTTGAAAAAGAAATTGCCTGTGACGAGTGGCACGCTACCCACACAGGGCGGATTATTTGTAGTATTGTTAATGGCAACGGTGTTGTTAGTGGGTGCGTTGACTTATTTACCCGTTTTGGTTTTAGGGCCTGTGGCGGAACATTTACAAATTTTTTCAACCGTTATCAACCATTAGGAGTAAAACCATGAATCATTTTATGAGTTATTCATCATGGGCATTATTACACACCGCTTTCTGGGACAGCGTACAAAAGTTATCGCCGCGGGTGCAAATTCGTAATCCTGTGATGTTTGTTTTATATGTGTGTTGTTGCTTGATTAGTGTGTTGTGGTTACAGGCTTTCTTGAGCAACGCGAGTAATAGCGGATTTATTGGGTCTATCGCTGTTTGGTTATGGTTTACCTTGTTATTTGCTAATTTTGCCGAAGCCTTAGCCGAAGGAAGAAGTAAGGTGCAAGCCGTCGCATTGCGGGGATTAAAGCAGACCGTGATGGCGAAAAAATTGGCAAATCCTGCGCAACATCATCAATGGACTGTTGTACAAGGGCAGATGTTGCAAAAAGGCGATGTGGTTCTTGTTGAATGTGGGGATATTATCCCTGTAGATGGGGAAGTTATTGAGGGTGTTGCCTCAGTTGATGAGTCTGCAATTACAGGAGAATCCGCGCCTGTTATTCGTGAAGCGGGCGGAGATTTTTCTGCGGTTACAGGAGGCACGCGGGTTTTATCTGATTGGTTAGTGATGCGTGTCGCGGTGAACGCGGGCGAAACTTTTTTAGACCGCATGATTGCCATGGTAGAAGGGGCAAAACGGCAAAAAACGCCGAATGAAATCGCGTTGACGATTTTATTGATTGCCTTGACCTTGGTTTTTTTAGGCGTAACAGTCAGCTTATTACCCTTTTCAGCCTTTAGCGTTACCGCAAATCAATCTGGACAAATTGTTGAATTATCAATTTTAATTGCTTTATTAATTTGTCTCATTCCAACCACAATAGGCGGTTTACTATCGGCTATTGGTGTCGCAGGCATGAGTCGGATGATGCAAGCCAATGTCATTGCAAATTCAGGGCGAGCGGTGGAAGCGGCGGGTGATGTAGATGTTTTGCTATTGGATAAAACCGGCACGATTACGTTAGGCAATCGTCAAGCAACGACATTTATTCCCGCAAAAAATGTGACTGAACAACAATTAGCCGATGCCGCTCAACTGGCTTCTTTAGCCGATGAAACCCCCGAAGGGCGTAGCATTGTGATTTTAGCCAAGCAACGTTTTAATTTGCGTCAAAGAGAGATACACGCTTTACAAGCGACTTTTATCCCTTTTACCGCACAAACGCGGATGAGTGGCGTTGATTTAGCACAAGGCACTGATACGCGAATGATACGCAAAGGAGCGGGCGAGGCGATTGCGCAATGGTTAGGCATGAGCGTTGAGACATTGCCTAATGAGGTTCGTTTGCAAATTGAAACGGTGGCAAAACGCGGAAGTACACCCTTAGTTGTCGCGGATAATCAACAGGTTTTAGGCGTAGTCGAGCTAAAAGATGTGGTGAAAGGCGGGATTAAAGAACGTTTTGCGGCATTACGGCAAATGGGCATTAAAACCATAATGATTACAGGGGATAATCGTTTAACAGCGGCAGCCATTGCGGCTGAAGCGGGTGTTGATGATTTTCTGGCAGAAGCAACCCCCGAAACCAAATTAAAGTTAATTCGTCAGTATCAACAAGCAGGGCATTTAGTAGCGATGACAGGCGATGGCACAAATGACGCGCCTGCACTCGCGCAAGCCGATGTTGCCGTCGTGATGAATACAGGCACTCAAGCAGCGAAAGAAGCGGGCAATATGGTCGATTTAGATTCGAATCCTACTAAATTGATTGAAATTGTTGAAATTGGTAAACAAATGCTAATGACTCGCGGGGCTTTAACCACTTTTTCCATTGCCAACGATGTTGCCAAATATTTCGCAATTATTCCCGCTGCGTTTGCAAGCACTTATCCCAATTTAATGTATTTAAATGTGATGCAGTTAAGCAGTCCTGAACATGCCATTTTAGCGGCAGTTATTTTTAACGCGCTGATTATTATTACCTTGATTCCCTTAGCCTTACGTGGCATTCATTACCGTGCTTTAAATGCAGGCGCGTTATTACAACGGCATCTTTTACTATACGGCTTAGGCGGAATTATGACCCCGTTTGTAGGGATTAAGTTGATTGATATGTTGTTAGCCGCGTTTTTTACGGTACAAGGTTAAATAGGTGAAAAAAATGCAAACTGTTATTCGTCCCGCACTTGTTTTACTCTTTGTTTTTACAATAATAACAGGCTTAATTTATCCTATTAGCCTGACAGGCTTAGGCACGCAATGGTTTCCTGCATCAGTGACAGGCAGTTTACTGTATCGTGATAAACAGCCCATAGGCTCGGCATTGATTGGGCAAGCCTTTCATCGAGCAGATTATTTTTGGGGTCGCCCTTCTGCCACTGCCCCCACGCCTTATAACGCCAGTGCCTCCGCTGCCTCTAATTTCGCACCGAGCAATCCTGCCTTAGTAGAAGCAGTCAAAGCCCGCATTGCTGCCTTAAAAGCGGTTGACCCAAATAATACAATGCCAATACCTGTCGATTTAGTCACCGCGTCCGCGAGTGGTTTAGACCCGCATATCAGCCCTGCTGCCGCACAATATCAACTGTCACGAGTCGCCAAAGCCCGTCAATTGCCTATTGAGCAAGTACAAGCCCTGATTGAACGTTATACAGAGTTACCCTTTTTGGGAATTTTGGGTGAAGCGCAAATTAATGTTCTAGCGTTAAATTTAGCGTTAGATGCAGAGAAAAAGCGGTTAATTCAATAGGTTTTTTTAATGAGCATCCAAAGGCTTGCCAGTTCTTCGAGGACTAGCAAGCCTAACATAACGCGAATTCGGCGAGTGGCGAAAACCTTTTAGAATTTTTCACCTAAAAAATGTAGGGTGGAATAGCAAAGCGTATTCCACCATACGATTTATAATCTGTTTTTGCTCAGTTGTTGCAGAATTTCAAGGTGGAATACGCTACGCTATTCCACCCTACAACATTCAAGCTGTTGTCTTTTTAAAAGAAACTCGCCGAATTCGCGTTAACATAACTTTAGCACTACCCCTGATTTAACAGGCAGTTATTCCCATGTCACCCACACCGATAGAACAACGTCCTGACCCTGATATTTTACTCGCGCAAATTCAACAGGCTGAACAGCAAAATATACGCGGTAAACTTCGCATTTATTTTGGCTCATCGGCTGGGGTCGGTAAAACTTTTGCGATGTTAGAAGCCGCACACAAAGCACAACAGGCAGGGCGAGCATTACTTGTCGGCTGGATTGAAACACATGGACGGCGAGAAACTGAAGCGTTAGTCCAGCAATTACCTGTTTTAGACAGAAAAATATGCAGTTATCACAATAAACAGATAGCCGTTTTTGATTTAGATGAAGCCTTAGCCCGTAAACCCGCTTTACTTTTGGTAGATGAATTAGCAGCGACTAATATTGGCGGGGTGCGTCATCCGAAACGCTGGCAAGATGTTGAGGAATTACTGGCAAATGGGATTGATGTCTGGACGACGTTAAATGTGCAACATTTAGAAAGTCTTAACGATGTTGTCAGTGGAATTACAGGCATTCAAGTACAAGAAACTGTACCCGATACGGTTTTTTATCAAGCGGATGAAGTTGTTTTAGTTGATGTGCCTGTTGAGGAGTTATTAAACCGTTTACAAGCGGGCAAAGTCTATTTACCACAGCAAGCCCAGCGGGCTGTGAAGCATTTTTTTCGTAAAGGGAATTTAATCGCCTTGCGTGAATTGGCATTGCGTCGCACGGCTGACCGTATTGAAAAAGATGTACAACATTACAAGCAAAATGAAGCAATTCATGCTGTCTGGAAAACAGAAGGCGCGATTTTGACTTGTATTAACGACAACTTACCCCTTGCAGAACACATTATTCGCCGTACAGCCCGCTTGGCAACACAGATGAGTATTAACTGGCATGTGTTATATGTAGAAACGCCAGTTTTACAACGATTGCCAACCGTAAAACGTGAGCGCATTTTAACTGCGTTAAAACTGGCTGAAGCCTTAGGCGCGACCACCAGTATTTTAAGTAACGAAAATGTAGCACAACAAATTGTTGAATATGCACATCAACATAATTTAGCAACCATTGTGATGGGACACCCGCCTAAAACATTGCGATGCTTTTGGCAGCCTGCTTTATCCACGCAAATCACGCAATTATCCCCCGATTTAGATTTATTACATGTTGGTTTTGCAACGACCGCCATTCGTGCTGTACCAGAATCACCAAATTCAGCCCATACATCAGCAACACTGACAAAATCAGTGAATCATGTAGAAAAAATGTCCGTGTTGTTAGCAATACTTATCTCATTGTTCGCGACAACTATCACGGTTAATTTACTTAACTTTTTTCAGTTAGATACCGTTAATTTAGTCATGTTGCATTTACTCGCGGTTGTCTTAGTAGCGACTAAGTTAGGACGTATTCCCGCCATTATTGCCACGCTATGTAATGTTGCCGCGTTTGATTTTTTCCTTGTACCGCCACGCTTTTCTTTTGCGGTGAGCGATGTGCAATTTATTCTTACCTTTGCCGTGATGCTCTTTGTTGGGATTATTATCAGTGAATTAACGGCTGGTTTACGCTTTCAAGCCCGTATTGCTGCCCACCGCGAAAAACGGGCTTATATTCTCTTCGAACTCGCCCGTGATTTATCAGGCGCACTTAAAACTGAGCAAATCATTGACATCAGTCTTGCTATTCTTAAAAAAACCTTTGGCGGACAAGTCGTGTTATTACTCCCCGACCCCAATGAAACACTTATCTTGCCGAATGAAGCCACTGAAATACAGGGCTTAGATATTGGAATCGCTCAATGGGCATTTAAACACAATCAAACGGCTGGTTTTGCAACGAATACCCTTCCTGCGAATCCTTTCCGCTATTTACCCCTGCGTGCTCCCGTGCGCATTCGTGGCATTCTCGCCATTCAACCCGCTCAAGCGCATTGGTTGCTGATTCCTGAACAATTACGCCAATTAGAAACCTGTGCCAGCGTGATTGCTATCGCTTTAGAACGTGTACATTTTCTTGAAGTTGCTCAAGATATGCTCGTGCATATTGAATCTGAACGCTTACGCAATTCTTTACTATCCGCCCTTTCACACGATTTACGCACGCCATTAACGGCTTTATTAGGCTTAGCTGAATCGCTCACCCGTCACCCTGAACATTTGACAAACACCCAACAAGAGCTAGTCGCCGCTATTCATCAAACCAGTTTGCGCATGACGAATATGGTTAATAATTTACTCGACATGGCGCGGATAGAAGCGGGCAGAATTACTTTACAAAAAGAACCTCAAGTATTAGAAGAAATTATCGGCAGTGCCATTCGTTCAGTACGAATTTTATTAGCTCAACGGCGCGTTTGTATCCATCTCCCGCCTGATTTGCCCCTACTTGCTTGCGATGCAGTGTTAATCGAACGAGTTTTTATCAACTTGCTAGAAAACGCTGCCAAATATACGCCCGAAAGCGCACAAATCGACATCACTGCCCAAGCAAATTACCATCAAATGCAGATAGAAATAGCCGACAATGGGGCGGGATTGCCCACCGAACACAGTGAAACCTTATTTGAAAAATTTACCCGTGGCTTTAATGAATCGGCGACGAGCGGCATTGGTTTAGGCTTAAGTATCTGTCGCGCTATTATTAATGCACATCATGGCACGATTACCGCGCACAATCGTCAACTCAATGGCGCGGTATTTTGTATCACGTTACCGCTTACCCCGTTGGATATGCCCCATGAACCTGACGATTTTATTGATTGAAGACGAACCACAAATTCGTCATTTTGTCCGTCTCGCGCTCCAAGGCGAAGGCTGGCAAGTTCACGAAACTGCTTCCGCTAAACAAGGGTTAATCGAAGCAACAACCCGTCAACCTGACTTAATTATTTTAGATTTAGGCTTACCTGATGGCGATGGAATGGATTTTATTCGCGCTTTTCGCCAATGGTCAGCACAGCCGATTATTGTCTTATCAGCCCGCGTGCATGAACTCGATAAAGTAACGGCATTAGATGCGGGGGCAGATGATTATTTGAGTAAACCGTTTGGTATTGCTGAATTATTAGCCAGAATCCGCGCTAATGCCCGTCGTCAAGGTATTAGCAATAAAGAAACCGTGTTTCAGTTTGGCGATATAAAAGTGGATTTAGCGGCACGAGTCGTACAAAAACAGGGCGTAGATGTGCATTTAACCCCCATTGAGTACCGTTTATTAAACAGTTTAATCACCCAAGCAGGGCGGGTTTTAACCCATCGTCAATTATTGCGCGAAGTGTGGGGCGGAACACATACGCAAAGTAGTCATTATTTACGGGTGTATATGAGTCATTTACGCCAGAAATTAGAAGATGACCCCGCTCAACCGCGTTTTATCGTGACAGAAACAGGGGTTGGTTATCGCTTGATTATGTAACGCGAATCTGGCGAATATAATTATAAATATCATCTAGTTATCTGTGAAATACAAAAACACCAAAATAATCAATTTTTTATAGTAGGAGTTACGCAGTTGAAATGAGGAGTGCAATCGCTTTAGCGATTGCAATTGGCAAACCTGCTCGTTTTTGAAAATCTAGCAGGACTTGGGTTATTGAGTTCTCGGCAATCCTTGCAATAGCTAAAGCGATTGCACTCCTTTTTAATCAACTGCGTAATACTTAAATTAAGTTATTGAACATTAATGAATTTATCTTTTTTTGTAGTAAGTAACTGAAATATTTATTTATATTCGCCGAATTTGTGTTATTTAATAATCAATACACCGCCCCTTATGCTCCCAATCACCAAAACGGGTTGGTTCGGGGCGACCTTGATAACCGCCAATTTCAGGCGGAAATTCAATATTTTCTAAAACAGGTGCATTATTTCGCAATAACGCCCGCACCGCTTCTAAAACAACATCAGTATTAGGACGCATCCCGCGCCATAAATAAAAAGCTTCCGCCGCTTGCTCAACTAACATCCCCAGCCCATCTAATGCCCGCGCGGCTTCATGCAATAATGCCCATTGCATAAAAGGCGTAGGATATGCACTGTACATCATGTCATACGCCCAGCCATTCGGCGTGAATAACTGCTCAGGCAACGGCGGCAAACTGCCTTGCAAACTGGCAGATGTGCCATTAATCACTAAATCAAATAATTGTCCATTTAACTGTGAATATTCTATCGCCTCAAGCTGTTTAGTCGGCAAATATTGCTGTGCTAAAACATCAAATTGTTGCGCTAATTCCTGCGCTTTTAACAGGCTACGATTCACAATGACACAACGCGAAGGCGATAATGCTAATAAAGGTTCTAAAACGCCGCGCACCGCTCCGCCCGCGCCTAAAATAAGCACACTGCGCCCCGTAATTCTGCGTTGATAACGCTCAGTTAAATCTCGCACTAAACCGCATCCGTCGGTATTATCCCCCACAATTTGCTGTTGTTCGTTTAAATACAAAGTATTAACCGCGCCCGCTAACTGAGCACGCGGCGTTTTAATCTGCGCAAATTCAAACGCAACTTGTTTATACGGAACTGTGATATTAAAACCCTTAAAATTTTGCTTAAACAAGCTTGTTAAAACCCGTTTAAAGACTTGCTCTGCCGTTTCATTAACACTTTGCTCAATCAACAAAGTTTCATAACTCAAATTTTGCTGCAATTGTTGCGCAAATTGTTGATGAATAAACGGCGATTTACTATGAGCAATCGGATTGCCGACCACTGCATAACGGTCAGTCACCATGAGAATTAATCCTTTTTAGCTGTGAAAAACCTGCTATCCTCTAGCATTTTTAATGAAGTTAGCTAATATTAACGGTTGAAAAGCTATTTTCACCGTAATAGCGTTTTTAATAAAAGAAACTGTACTGTATTGTGCATCAGCACTGAGTTATTAGTTGAAAAAAATTCAACACATCATAATGTATGAATTAGCAAAATTTGCTAATTTGAAAGTTTCTATGGCATTCATACTTTTATAACTATATCACTATGCAACTGCTTGCCTTTGGTTTAAACCATACAACTGCACCTGTTGCGATTCGTGAAAAAGTCAGCTTTTCTGAAGAACGCATGAAAATGGCTTTACACGAAATCACAGCAAGAGACTTAGCGTCCGAAGTCGTCATCGTGTCGACGTGTAATCGCACAGAATTATATTGTCATTTGGCAGAAGACAAAATTAATGCCTTAATTGAGTGGTGGAGTCAATTTCATACACTCTCTACCACTACTTTAAAAAAATATATTTATAATCATACTTATACACAAGCCGTACGCCATTTAATGCGAGTTGCATCAGGTTTAGACTCGCTCATTTTAGGCGAACCGCAAATTTTAGGACAATTAAAAAATGCCTATGGTGTTGCGCAGCAGCAAGGCACTGTGGGAAAAATGCTTAACCGCCTTTTTGAGCATAGTTTCTCAGTTGCCAAACAAGTGCGCACCGATACCGCAATTGGTTCAAGTCCTGTTTCCGTTGCATTTGCAGCGGTGCGGCTTGCGCAACAAATTTTCGGTGATTTAAATAATTATACGGCTTTATTATTGGGGGCGGGAGAAACCATTGAACTTGCTGCCCGTCATTTACATGAAAATGGTTTGCAACGCTTAGTTGTTGCGAACAGAACATTAGAACGGGCGCGTTTAGTGGCGCGTGAATTCGGCGGCTATGCGATTACCTTGGAAGAAATTCCCCAGCATTTAGCCGAAGCCGATATTATTATTGCTTCAACCGCCAGCCCAGAACCGATTTTACACCTTGACCCCGTCAAACAAGCAATTAAAGCGCGTAAACATAAACCCATGTTTATTGTAGATATTGCCGTGCCGCGTGATGTTGACCCGCAAGTTGGTACATTAGAAGATGTGTATTTATACACAGTTGACGATTTAAATGAAGTAATTGCTGAAAATCGCCGCTCCCGTGAACAAGCCGCGCAACAAGCAGAAGAAATTATTGATACGCAAGTTTCCCATTTTATTGGCTGGTGGCAATCGCTGGATTCTGTAGAAACTATCAGCGCATTGCGTGCTCATGCGCAACTTTCGCAACAAATGACGTTAGAAAAAGCTAAGCGCATGTTAAACAACGGCAAAAATCCGCATGATGTGCTGGAATTTTTAGCCCATACGCTGACCAATCAACTCCTACATTCGCCTTGCAGTCAACTGCGGCAAGCCAGCACTGACCGCCGCGAAGATTTAGTATTAGCCACGCGCGAATTATTCCAATTACGTCAGCCAAATCCTTAGCGACGCTAATTATTTTTCCTTGAGAGTGTAAAACTTAAAACAGTTTTACACTCTCTTTTTTTGTACTTTAGGCAAACATGATTATTGTAGGGTGGAATAGCAAAGCGTATTCCACCATGAAATTCCGTAAAAATTGAATAAAAACAGATTATAAACCGTAAGGTGGAATACGGCTTGCGCCTATTCCACCCTACAAATAATAACTAAACCTGAATAAATAAAACGATGAAAGATTCCATTAGACGCAAATTAGAAACCATCAGTGAACGCCAAGAAGAACTTGACGCATTATTATCAGAAGCTGAAGTGATTACTAATCAAGACAAATTCCGTGCATTTTCTAAAGAATATGCAGAAATTAAACCCGTAGTTGATTGTTTTCAACGTTTTCTAAAAACAGAAGAAGCACAAAATTCTGCTGAAGAAATGTTGAATAGTGAAACTGACAGCGAATTGCGCGCCATGGCGGAAGAAGAAATGTATGAGGCTAAAGCGCAACTAGAAGTATTAGAACAAGAATTGCAATTATTGTTATTGCCCAAAGACCCTGATGATAGCAGTAACATCTTCTTAGAAGTTCGCGCGGGCACGGGCGGCGATGAAGCGGCGATTTTTGCAGGCGATTTGATGCGCATGTACACCCGTTACGCCGTCACACGCGGCTGGCAAACGGAAATTATGAATGAAAGCTTAGGTGAACACGGCGGCTATAAAGAAGTTATCGTGCGGATTAGCGGCGAAAATGTGTATTCACAATTGAAATTTGAATCGGGCGGGCATCGGGTGCAACGTGTTCCAGAAACCGAAGCACAAGGACGCATTCATACGTCTGCTTGTACTGTCGCGATTTTGCCCGAAGTGCAAGAAATTGATGGTATTGAAATTAATCCAGCGGATTTAAAAGTGGACACATTCCGCTCTTCAGGCGCGGGCGGTCAGCACGTTAATAAAACCGAATCAGCTATTCGGATTACCCACATTCCGACGGGGATTGTCGTTGAGTGTCAAGAAGAGCGTTCGCAGCACAAAAACCGTGCAAAAGCGATGTCTTTGTTACAAGCGCGGATGTTGAATATTGAAAGAGAGAAGCAACAGACTGAGCAGAGTGCGGCGCGGAAATTATTAGTAGGCAGTGGCGACCGTTCCGAACGGATTCGTACTTACAACTACCCACAGGGTCGCGTGACTGACCATCGTATCAATTTGACTTTGTACAAATTGGAAGAGGTAATGCAAGGGCATTTAGATTCGCTAATTCAGCCAATTATTCATGAGTATCAAATGGAGTTATTGGCGAGTATGGGGGATTAAGGCACTCTGGGTTGGCGAGATACTCAAACTAAAACAAAGACCTGCTAGGTTTTTAAAACCTAGCAGGTCTGTTTTTTGTCGCTAAACTTAGGTTAAGTTTAAACTCATTTAAGATACGTTTACAATTTCTTTAATTTATTTTGTTTTTATCCATTCTAATATTTGTTTTAAATTTGTATTTTCTTCTTTTAAATAATTTATTTCTTTTTCTCTTTCTTGTAATAGTAAGACAGCTTTCTCTAATTCATATTTTAGTTGAGTGTCTTTTATAATTTTTAATTCTGTAGAGTTAATACCAATAATAAAGCATTCTGCATTTTTGCTTTTATGAAAATTAAAAATATTCTTTTTATCCGTGTCTAAAATTTCAGATACTTCAACATTGAATATTTCTGCAATTTGGCATAAGCGGGTTAATGGAACATCCACTTCTCCTCTTTCTATATTACTATAGCCATTTACTGACATTTCTAGTTTTTCAGCGACTTGCTGACGTGACCAGCGTTTTAAATTGCGAAGTTGCCTGACGCGCCCTCCGATTTTTTCTTTTAAAGTTTGTTCGTCAATCATAAATATTATGAGTTGTAGAATTTAGGGGATAAAAGGTTTTGTCTAAACTCAGACGTATTATTTTTAGATAATAGCCTAATTTCGTTAATAAAAAAAACCATATTACTGTGCAAAATACCCGCAAAATTGGGTGGTTGTTTTTGTATGATGTTTTTCGACGTTTAAGTAGTTTCTTATTTATAAGGCTTTTAAACGAGTTATGCAAGGGCGACAACGCTTTTTTGTTTGGCACTTAATGTAGGGAGTTTAGTATGAAAATTAGGCGGTGGTTGTTTTCGCTTGCGCTTTTGTCGGCGATGATGCCGTGGAGCGGGGTGTGGGCAATTCAAGATGATGTTGATGTGTTTAGTAATGATATAGGAATATCATCTGATATTTGCCAACCTAGTTACGAAGATGATGGAATATTGAAGATTCCTTGTATTGCAGTACAAGAAACGTTCTATGCAGCAAAGTTTCAATTTATTGCTCCAACTTCTAGTAGTACTAAGTTTGATTTTAAACTTATAGATGTTGTTGAGTTAAACACCATTATCCAAAAAAGTATTTGTATTGCTCAATATTTATCTGTTGGACAACTTGATATTCCTTGTATGAGTACAACAACAGAAAAATTAACGCTATATGCTGATGATCCTTTAGCTCCTAATTTTTTTTCATCTGAAAGAAATGGTAGTGTCGGTCAATCCCATAAATTCCGTAAAATAAGTTCTGAAACAACTAGTTATTTTAATAATCAACGATGTAATGCTTCCACTCTGCAATACAGAAAAGACTATTGCACATTAAAAAACCCATTTTATCAAAGTGGATATGGTGGGCAATGTACAGCTCATGCTTGGGGAAGAGCGTATGAGTTTGGTATCTATTTGAATACTAATGGAAATGCAAAAACATGGTATAACCAAGATGTAAGAGATACTATTACAAATAGAGTGTTAACAAAAGGCAAAACAGTAAAACCTAACTCAATTGCTGTTTGGGGAGGGACTGGTTATGGGCATGTTGCTTATGTACAAAATGTAATTGGAAATAGAGTCATTTTTACAGAAGGTAATTGGCTGAAACCTTGGGGTGGATATGGTTCAGGCGAACAGATAGGTGTACAAGAACTTGATATTTCTAGTTTTGAACATAGAGGATCATTGAATATTTTAGGCTATATTTATTTACAAGATGAAAACCTAAATTTAGTTGATTTTTGGAAAAAAGGAGATCAAAACGATCCTATATATCCTGAGACAGGAAAAGATACTACTTTTGATGCTCAGTTCAAACTTGAAAACACCAGTAATAGTCGAATTACTTTAGCAGGAATAGCTTTAGCCATACGAAAAAGTGATGGAAGTGAATTTGGTGATATGATGGTATGGTCAAATGTATCCATTAATGCTCACTCAAAATTTGAGTCTGGGATAAGAAAAGCCAGTTTTTATATTGCTCCAGGTGAATATTCAGTAGTAGTCAAAATTAACACACAAAATAACTGGAAAGATTTAGGAAGCGCGAGTTTTGATGTTGTCTCTTCTCTATCTAATGCGCCCGTCTCTTCTGATATGGAAAATGTATTTCGTGACTTTTCTTTGGTGACAGCAGATAACATTCAAACTTTTTTAGAGCGTTATAACGGTAGCCTAAAAGATAAAAGTTTAGGTAGTAAATTTTCATTAGATGAAAATGAATTTTATAAAGCTGTTCGCGATTGGAATTTGCCAGAGCTCCAAGCGGGTATTAACGGAAAAACTCCTGCACAAGTTATTTATTTAGCCTCTAAAGAAAACAATATTAATCCTGTATTGTTACTTACAAAACTTCAACAAGAACAAAGCTTAATTACCAATGTGGCTAGCCAACGTGTATTGAACCGTGCAACTGGTTATGGAATTCCCAATAGTAATCCTGCTGGTGATCCACGTTATGCGAGCTTTCTTGCTCAAACAACAGGCTTAACATATCAATTTGATTTATTTCAAAAAAGAGGATATAACATTCGGCAAGCCTATGATAAATATACTGTTAGTAACACAGGGCAAGATGCTTCCTATGATACTTTCAGTCAAATTTATCTAAACTATAAAAATGTTATGCAGGATATTGTTTCTAATACCTCATCTGCCTCATCTACTACAGAGCTTACCAATTTTGATGGAGCTGGATCGTTAATTAAACCATCTATTGATAGAACAGGTGCTAACAAGGATTTAGCAAAAATGCAAATCCACACAGAACCTTCTACAGTAGTCTTTCAAGTTAACCGAACGGTCAACAGAGATGATAACAAGCAGTGGTGTCCGTTTGTTGAGCTTACCACAACAAGTTCTTCTGATATGCAGTTTGTTGTACAAACCAAATTATGGAACAAAACAGAAGATCAAGATATAACTGTTTATAAACAAAGTCAGTTGCCACTCACTATAAAATTTGATAAAGATAACTATTATGTAATTGCTGTCACTTCAGCGAAGCCTTTAGACAAAGCTATCTTTATTAAAGCTTCTTGCGTAACAACAGAAAACATCACCGCAGAAATAGATTCATCACCAACAACACACCAAGTTGCTTTAGGAAAGAGTTATTTTTGGAGTGGAACAGGGTCTTTAATTTCAAGTTTAGGAGATGGCGTAGGGATAAAAAAAGATTATGTAATAACTTTTCCTTCTAAAAAATCTCTTGCGAGTTTTCAATGGTTAGTTACTGACTCTTGTAAACATTTAAACTTTAGTGCTGTTAATGGCAATATTATCCTGAACGCAGATGACAATGAAGTATCATTGAAAAAGTGGGATGGAGCTGAATGGAGTAAGGAAACTTGCTCAAGTTTTCCATGCAGCATTGGAGCAAATATGGAACTAGACAGGTATTACATTGTAAAAGTTAAAGTACCTGCTAGTAATGCTATGATTAAAGCTGAATGTTCGCAGTAAAAGCTAATGTTTTGGTAGTAAAAAAAGATTGGGATATATGCTTATACTCAAGTCTAAATTCCTTCAAATGATATGCTGCCTTTATTGCAAAGAAGCATCAAAAAATTTGATTATGATGCTTCTAACTCAAACTCACTTACAAAGGAGAATTATGAAAACTTCTAGTTTATTATTTTTAAGTGGCTTAATATCAATTCTATATTCTGTTTCAGCACTAGCAAATATTTCATTAAACATTACTCCTGCTGAAAAAGAAGCATCTGTAAAGCGTCAGGGCAGCACACCTCAACAGGGTGAGACAATTGAAATTAAGGCGGTAGATTCATGTTCTATAAACATAACAACTGATTCTTGCACGGTTATTATTCCTGATAATAATCAACTAACCTTAACAGCTAAGTCCCTTGATAGCAACGTTACTATTATATGGACAGGCTGTGATTCTTCCAACAACAACACCACAACTTGTACTGTAACAATGGATAAAGCTAAAACTGTTTCTGCGACTTTTAAAGCGGCTACAGTATCTGAAGCTAAGTTGACTATTACTCCACCTACAAATGGGAAAATAGAATGTGTTGTTAATAATAGTACTCAGGCATGTCAATCAACCTATTCTAAAGATACTGCTGTAACTTTGAAAGCAACTCCATCAGACGGTTATACCTTTAGTTCTTGGGGAGATGCTTGCGTTGGAACTGAGACTAGTAAGAATTGTGATATAACAATGAATGCAGCTAAAACTGTTTCTGCGACTTTTAAAGCGGCTACAGTATCTGAAGCTAAGTTGACTATTACTCCACCTACAAATGGGAAAATAGAATGTGTTGTT
>JACCEE011437540.1_pt1 | contig 47175 bp, 59 predicted proteins | sample 7449931 | NCBI WGS metagenome assembly JACCEE01 (sample SAMN15323457, study PRJNA562643) | freshwater metagenome | isolation source: river surface water | place: USA:Blue River Watershed | collected 2017-08-19 | reverse complement strand
GAAAGTATATTGTAAAGATATGAGTGCACATCATCTTGTATGGTGTGTACAGCAAAGAACAAAAGGCCCGAACAAATAAAAACCCTATATTCCAACAAGCGTGTAGTATGGGACAGCGTAAATGGGAACGTAATAACGCATCTTGGTTGTACACACTACGTAAGTAGTGATAGGTTTCGGCCTCCAAGGAGAACTTACTCCTAATAAAAACAAAGTAGTCCCTGTAGACTAAAATGACAGCGCAAGGAGAACGGCGACAAGATTCCCATGGACATATAGCTCGTAGATGTGATAGCTAGACATTATGGTAGAGCGCCCACGCGTTTAGTGGGAGGTTGTAGGTTCGAATCCTACTATGTCCACATTATAATTAATAGTTAATAATATGAATGATTTACAATATATATATAAAGATGAAGTACTAAAAGGTTTAGTTTCAGACTTAGAGTTTGAAATAGAAACAATAATTAAGAATAAAAATAATCTTACTAAAGAAGAGATTATTAACAATCTTATAGCACTATACTCAACAATAAAATCACGTAAGTAAAAGACCACCTCTTAATTGAAGTGGTCTTTTTTTATTAGTCAAAATAATTAAATGATGTACCCTACCAGTACTACTATTTAAACTCAACCTAGAGGCAAATAGAAGGCAATTAGAGGCTGTTTACAAGCTCACCAGTAGGTGTTTTTACACCAGCTTCTCTCATCTGTTGTTCAGTCATAGGTGTAGTAAATGAAGTATAATCATTTAATATTCCTATTCTTTCTAACCATTGACCTAGTTCCTTATACTTTGATAGTCTCCTCATAAAAATGTTCTTCTGATCATCTACATCGTATACATTAATACCAGTAAATAATCTAAGATTAGAAAACTCTTCTTTTGACTTCTCGTCACTTAATATACTACCAGTTGTTTTCATTATTCTAGAAGATGGAAGACTTCTAAGTAAATGTAAGGCTGCTGGATTTGCAGTAACTATCTTCTTATCACCCATATATACTCCATCAATAATAACTGGTTTAGTAACTTCTCTATAATCAATAAGTTTCTTAAATTGTTCACCTATTATATTATCCATACCAGAAATCATAGATGTCATCTCGTCTGGATTATTAATTTCTACAATCTTTCTTCCTAAGAATAAGTCAACACCAGTTGTTTTCTCAATAGGATACTTAATTAAAGGGTTAGCTGATTGAATAACTGATTTAACTGCATTACCAATTATACTTCCTTCTCCACCAAATACTTGTAGTGCCTGTTGAACAGGAAATATATTACCAGTTACATATTTATGATCAGATGAACCAACATTACCTAAATGAAATCCCATAGTCTGGTCTAGATATGCAGGCAATCCATTTATATTCTGTTCATGTGCATTAGAGAAAGATATAGTTGCATTATTTAACATCTTAAATTGTGCAAATACATGAGCAGGTTTCTCTGCTAACATCTTTAGCTGAAACTCCATGTTCTTTCTCATGAATCCATAGAAAGGAACAATTCTCCTCATAACTTCTTTTTCAAAAGGAGTTAACTTAGAGTAATTAAATAGAGTTTCTTCTGCAGTTTTAACTGCTTCTTTAATGGTAGCTCCATGTTTCCATTCATTAATAATTACATTTAACTTAGATTGTGCCTCAACAATAGAACCCAAGTCCCTAAATGTCTGCCAGAATTTAGAAGTAGGATCTATAACTGTTCTAGTTGTGTTCTTCACTGCTCTGGTAAGCATAAGTTTATCATCAGTAGGATTTAATAACTTATCTAATACATTAGGTAATCCTGTTTTATTTATACCTAGTTCAGATAATCCGAATTGTCCAGAGTGGAACAAATCAGGATATTCTTTCTTTACTATATTAAATAAATCATACGCACTCATCTTTGTACCATCTACCCTCTCAATCATATTATCTTTTAATTTCAAGAATTTCATTGAAAGATAATCTTTAATTGATTGAGTCTTCCTATGTCCAAATAGATTATCTAGTGTGTTATAATCTTTCATACTAGAGATAACCATATTAAGTGCAAGTGTATTATTCTTTGGATCCATAGCAGATAATCCTAGTTTAGTTGTACTATTTATGACATTACCAGACCAGTTGGTAAAATGAAACTGTGGAAACAATCCAGTAACAGCAGATTTAAATAAACCTGTAAACCAATCATATGTTTTGAACATACCAGATTGTGTTATAGAACCTATCTCTTTATCTATGAAACCATTCTTAATTTCTTCAGCTAATTCTTTAGGAAAGAATCCAGACTGCATGGCACGTGAGCCAATAGAAGGTCTCTCAACATATTCATATCCTGCCAATTTAGCTGCTTCTTTAGCCTTATCTAATGACATTCCAGGTTTCATAAACTTATTCATAGGTTTACCAAAGGATTGAATTGCAGTATTAAAGAAATTAGTTTTAACTACTTCATCTGCAACAACTCTAGAATGTTCAGCTAGTGCTTCTCTCATATCAGCAATACCACCCTTATTCTTAAATTCTTCTAGTGGTAATAAACCATCCTTGGTTAATACTCCTTTTGATTTAAGCCATCCTTTAGAACCATTAACAAATGAATTAATAGCTCTTTCAGGTTTATATAATTCAGGAACATAAAGTTTATATAAGTCAGCATCTTCTAGCCCTATCATATTAGCCATCTTCTTCATAATACCATCATCTCCCCATAATTTAGTAGCCACTTCATTTACTTTAGCATCACCGAAATCAGGAACTCCCATTTCTGCAAACTTTGCTTTAACTGTCCTTCTAGCATCAGCCATCTTCCTTATAGTATCTTTAAATATAGTTTGTTTAGCTGTAAGATTTTCTATCTCAGTTGTTGTTTTAAGGCTTAATGCTTTAACATCTTCATTAAGAGTATATAGTTTATCTAATATACTTGAACTTTTTTCACTAATCTTCTTATCCAAAGCTTTTCTTGCAGAACTTTTCATAGTTCCGTTAAGTATTGATTCTACTTCTTCAGCAGTTATATTATCATTAAGAAGTTTATTAAGTAATTGTTGATATTGTCCAACCTTTGCAATCATTTTAGAATAAGTATTGAAAGTAGATTCCTCCATTAAACCAGCACCATACATTAAAGCATCCATTTGCTCATCTATAGTTCCATGTTTAATTATCTCTTTCATCTCTTGTGGTGTCTTCTTTGCAAATTGTACACCTTGTTCTTTCAATTCATCCTTTACAGACTTTAATGTAAGTTGTTTACCAGACATCAAATCTTTTAGTTCTGCTGTCCTTACAGTATTGCCAAGACCAGTAACTTTCATTATATCTACTATCTTAGTATTAAGATCTTGTTGTAATTTTCTATTAGTTTCTATAATTTCGGCTACTTTCTTTTCTATAATATCATCAAGTTTATCAGTCTTCAACCCAACAGAATCATAGTTTTCTAGTGTTTTTGCTAATACAGGATCTACATCATTAAGTACACTAGTATAATCCTTAACTAATTGATGTGATTCATCTACGATCTGCATCTTTTGTGCAAATCCTCTTTCAAACAACTCAGCACGTTGCTCACTAGTTAATCCTTCTGTGACTCTACCTAAATCAATCATTAGTTTATCTGCAAGAATTCTCTTCTCTGCAGATAATTTCTCTAAGAAGGATAATGTTTCAGGATTCCTACCAAAACCATAAACAAACTTTGTAAGGAATGGTGTTTTAATAGCTTCTATCAATGATGTTACTCCTTGACTTTCTGCATAATCACGAACAATTGTACCAAATTTAGTATTCTTTAATGTCTTGGAATCAAGTAATCTTAGACCCATCCAGTTTACACCACCAGTATCTGTCATTTTACGTGCCATAGCTGATAAGTCCTCAACTGTTCCACGTGTGAATCCTTTGTTTAACAAATCATCAAACATTTTAGCAGACATATCTTCTTTACTAGCTAATTGTTTAAAGATATTATTAACATCTTTATCTGCAATTTCTCTAGCCATTTTTTCAGCTGTCTCTCTTGTTGCACCTTCTTTGATTAACTCTTCAGATAGTGATAATGGATAATATTCTTGCTTAACAACATCCATTAATTCTTTAGCTTTAGTAGTGTAAGGTATCTCTTTTGTAACTTCAACAGTTTTCCACGTCTTAGTTAATGCATCAAACGTTCTTTCTAGTCTAGGAACTCTAGCTACTTCATTTGCTAATCTACTACCCTTCATTACTGCTTTAGCTGCACCAGATAAGCCAAATGTGAGATATGTAGTAGGATCTAAAAATATATCAGCAGCTGTTCCGACTGTAAATATACCAGCCTTAACTCCAAAATCTTTTGTACTGATTCCAGATTGTCTTAGTTCTTTTTTAATTAAAGCACCAAAACCATCCATGTTGTTATAATAGTGTGATATACTATTAGATAATCTAACATTATCATTTAACAACCAGTTTGCAGTACCAGCACCTACAGCTGGTATTGCATTAATAACTTTACCAACTGTACGGAATATACCATCTTTTTTTTCACTAGATACAACGTCTTCACTTAATCCACTAGCTCTAGCTAGGTCAGTCATTTGTTGTAGACTTGTAACACTTCTAGATGTACCAACTTCAGGTACTAATTTTTCTGCATTGTAATTTCCAGTAAGTGTTCCTACTGTATTATAATCATCTGAGTCCAACAAGACTCTAGCCCAATCGTAAGTATTTTCCATATTAATTAGTTATTATTCTAGTCCTACCCATTCCTTTATTTCTGAAAGTCTAGTATCTAGTGGTAATCCTATTCTTTCTGAAACCCTCTTAGCATATATATCAGGTCTATTATTATCATGTTCAGGTGCATACTTCTTTACAAAGTCAAGTAGTGTCATATTTGGACTATAGTTAGCTGATTGACCTGTAATAGCAACCATAATCTGATTCTTTAATGCATCCCATCCAGCTTCTGGACTCTTAAATCTAGCAAATCCTTTGTAGTTAACTGCACCTGGTTGCCCAGCAAATCTTAAATTACCTGGATTATTATTTACAACAGGCAATCTCTTTGATGTAGTAGCCTCCGTATCACCTTTATTACCAAAGTATCCTTCTTCTACAGACATAGCGACAAGCAATGAATTTAAATTTTCACTAGAATACTTAGGAAGTGGCATATTAATAACACCTCCCCTCTCTTTAACAATATCTATCGCAGACTTGGCGGTAGTGTTGCCAATAGGTTCAGCTTGCACTGTTATTTTGCTTGATAATGATGATGTATCACCAGATAATAATCCAAAGAATTTATCTGCAAATGATCTATCGTCTCCATATGTTACATACCTAACTCTCTTATCGTTAGATAATACTGGTTCTCCAAGCATATCACCTTTATTTCCATCTGTTGTGTCTGCATATGCAGTTGGTATACCAAACAATTCAGTCATTATACCTTGTATTTGTGAGTACTTCTTTGGTTCAGACATTGAATCTTCAAATGACATAGGCTTAGCAGTAGTCTTCTGTAATTCTAAGATAGGTGTAAGTTGAACTTCTCCTTTCTTAATAAATGTACCATCAGAATATATTCTATCGCCAGCAGGTGTAACCAATGGATTACCCTTCTCTGGTGAGAACATATAACTTTCGAGTACAGCATTTCTTGTAGCTTCTCCAGTTGATGTATACAATGCTATATCTACTTCTGCTTTATCCTTTAGTGCTTTATATATACTCTTATATGTAACCTCTTCACCAGTATTAGGATTGATCTTACCTTGTTCCATCAGTGTTGATAGTTGTATTAACCCATTGAGTGCATTATTTTTTGTTGTCTTAGCTAATGAGAATGATGCCCATCCAGTAGGTGCAGGTTTATCTAGATCTCCAAGCTTTACATTTTTAGTTTCAGCAAGTAACGCAAGTTCCTTAGCTTTATATGCTTGATTTGATAATGAAGTTTCTCTATCTAATTCAAATTCAGCCTTCTTAATTCTATAATCTAATTCATCTCTACTAGCATTTCTTGCAATATTTGCTATATTTAGAATGTTATTAGATTTCTTTTCCATTACAGAAGAGATACCTACTAATCTATTAAAGTTATCTTCTACAGCTTTATTTCTTAGTTCAAGTTGTTTCATCTGCAGATCAGATATAGTTTTATACGAGTTAGCATTACCTTCAGCTATTGCAGATTGTTTTCTAGATTCTAGATCTTTAATAGAGTTGTCTATCTGTTTTGTTAGATAAGCTCTTGTATACATTGATGTCTCTCCACCAAGTGATGATGAAACAATATCAGCATACTCGGCACTAGATTTTTCTATTTGAAAACTTTTCAATGAATCAAATGATGATGTAACAGATTCTACGTTTGCTTGTCTAGCCTTCTCCTGATATTGGATAGCATCTCCTATATATTTATCAATATCACTTTGTGATGATGCTATAGTTCCACTATCAGCAATAAGTCTTTTAGTAAGAGTATCAATATCAACACCTTGTGATAACAATGCCTGTATCGCTTTATCTGCATATGGGTCACGTTGAAATTCAGGAAACTCTATATTAGATTGTGCTTGTCCATTTTGAACTAATAAACTAGATATATCAGTTCCAGTAGTTCCATCTGTACTAGTTGTTTCATTAGTAAACAATTGTTGATTAGTATCAGTATATGCTGGTTTGTTAATCATCATTGGTGTAGACCTAGCATAATTAAACACTGGATCAAAATTACTAGATCCGTATCCAGAATCAAGTGTGACACCATAATCAGTTAATGTTTTATTTTGGTCCATAATTAAAATTTACGTCTATTAAAGTTAACACCTTTCATTTTAAATGTTCTATCTTCTTTAGTAACAGAAGATGGAAATAGTTTTTGTTTATCAATTAATGCATCTGTTGCTAATTTAAGTTCTTCGTTAGATTCATTTCCAAGTCTAAGTTCTCTAAATATAATAGATGACATCTTCCTAGCAACAGCAAATTTATAACTGTCATATGTACCAGAGAAGAATGGTATATCAGTCAATGCAGAGTAAGATAATAACTTTGTACCAGTACTAGATGTACCAATATATTGTGATACATATGCTAGCTTTAAATCCTCAGGTGTAGTTATTCTTAGATCTCTTACTAATATGCCAGCAGTTGCTGGGTATCCAGCATCATGATTAAATCTAATTTGTATACTTTCTATATCTGATAGTATATTCATTGCACTAGAAGATGAACTTACTTTAAATAATAGAGTTTGTTCACCTGGATATATTGTATCTCCAGTTGCATCTGTAGTTGTTGCTAATATTAATGAATCAGTTGAACTAACTAGATGCAATGTTATAGAATCTAGTGTCATTAATTCAGGAACATATACATCTAACATAAATGTTCCATTAAGATCATAGTTAGACAAGTCTTTATTAGAACCTAATGCAATATTGATACCAGAGTAGTCATCAGTACCAGAACCATTAATATCAAATCTAACTGATTCTCCAATCTTGTATGTACTATTCTGTAGATTAACAGCATCACCAATAGCTGTTATAGTTCCACCATCAGTCGTAAGGTTAGTCAATGATAATACTTGTTCTATAGTATAATCATTCTGTAGATTAATTAAGATATATGTACCATCCATACTACGTTCTAATCCATATGCAAACTCGGTAGACTCAGATGATATATCTTCATACATCTCTCTAACTGATTTCTTTGTAGCTGGTTCTACTTGCAATGAACCTATTCTACGTAAGTCTGAACCATCTAGAATGTCTGGAATAGAAGAAGATATTTTATATCTATGTATACCAGGGATATACTCTAGAGTTGCTGTCTTCAAAGCATGGTCTGTAAGAGTTTTCTCTAATAGCCAAACACATGCTTCAGTTGCAGCTGCAAGTTTCTCACTTTCTGTAATATTAAGATATGTCTTATCTCCAACATATCCATCAGAAAGATTTATTATATCTGAAACTGTAATACTCATATTATTTTATTGTTGATTGTTTATAATCTATTTCTATTCTTTCTAGAACTGGTAATAAATGTAAATTAGTGTGTCCTATTGCATTGGTTTCTACTTCTATACCAACTCTATATGCATCTCTATTATTAAATGGAATAGTAAAATATCCTCTATCAATTACATTCTTTACTTTATCAGTGAATGTCTTAGAATTTTTTCCATTTGCATATATTGTTACCTTAACCAGTTCTGTATCAGCATATGTAATACCAGTAGTGCTACCATTAATAAGTAATTTTACATTTGTTACAACTGATCCAGCTGGAGTATGGAAATCATTGAATCTTATTCTTGATATTGTAGAATATGCTTTTTCTGACGCATACGGATTATAATTAAATATATAATATCCACTCGTTCCTTGATGATCTGATTGTGCTAACATCAGTAAGTTTGTTTGAGATGGTATTAACTTAACTGATGACAATGATATAGATGATGCTACTTTTGTTTTGAAATTAAATAGTTGGAATACAGAATATCTATCAGTTGATGAGTTTATCTTTCCAACCCAATATACACTTCCTAGATCTGTTCCTATTGCAATACCATTATTATAAGGTACAACTGTAGTTTTTGTACTTGATATCAACATCTCTTGTGTATCCCATAGAATTGATGACCCACTTGTATACGCTATAACGTCAGCTAATGTATCTCCAATGTACTTTAATTGTTTAAATTGTGCACCATCATACTTGTGTATGACAATTTTATTTGCAGAATTTATTCCAATTATAGTAGGCTTTCCATCTAGTGTTATAAAATCAATTATATGTTTTACATCATTTAAATATATAGTAGCATCAAATCCTTGTACTGTATTATATTTATATCCCCATACGTATACTACACATGTTGGATTTGTAAAACTTGTTGATCCTTCTCTAGATGAAACTGAATCCTTAAACATACTAGCGATCCATAACTTACCATTATTCTCAAGCATTGCTTTAAATTTTGCTCCAATTGGTGCTTTTGCTAATTGACCAACGAATGATCCAGTTGATAATATCTTACTTAAATATTTATTTGTTAATATATAAAGTGCATTTGTTTGGCTGTATATCATAGGAGTTAATACTTCATTTGGTCCAGGTATCAAACTAACATCTGAATTAAAGTTTGTTATATATGAACTAATATCAGTATTTGTACCACTATTAATTAAATACATTTTTGCACTTCCTCCAGTAGATGCTGTTCTAGCTAATACAAATGTTCCATATCCATATACAACTGAATTATTTCCAGTTATTTGAAATCCTGCTGAAGCAAGTGGGTATTCTCCTTGTCCAATGTAACTATATTGAGTTAGAGAAACATTGGGTTCTTCTTCACTTGATCCATACGTCTCTGTGATTGAATATATATTACTAGGATTAGTTGTGTTTCTACACGCTATAAGTGGCATAGAACTAGCAAATGATCCAATCGATTGTGGTACATCTCCAGTACCTATTTTATTATCATTATTATTTGATACAGTTGTGAATAAACCTAAATTACCAATCGATATAAATGGATTACATAGTGAATATTTTGTCAAAGAACCTTTCTGTACTAATTTATTTGATTGTGTTCCTTGATTGAATGAATCTCTAATCAATCCATTATCATCAAGACCAATACTTAAATCTTCAATTATTAATTTAGGCATATTATGTTTGAGGAAAAGCTATGAAATAAAATCCAACATCATAAGCAGAACCATTTCTATAAAAATTTAATGTAATAACATTATCATTATATGACGCAGTATATGATGTATAGTGATTAGTATCTGCAGGATAATTAACAACTAATAAACATATAGTTTTACCTATTGAATGATTAATTGTGTATGCTCCTGTACCTGTTTTTGTTACAGTAACTCCACTGGTTATTGTATATGGAGTTCCAGAAGAAGCTACATCTCCCCAGATGTAACTACTTCCAGATCCAGCTACTTCTTTAATTACAAGAGAATCTTGTTCAGTAGGAGGATACTCTAATTGCATAACTCTGTTATCTATTTTTGTATTTAGTGCTAAGATCTCTTCATCTTTTCTTGCTAGATCTTCTCTTATTGCTTGCATTTCTGCAAATAATTCTTCTTGTAATTTATCCATATTATTTAAACTTCTTACTTATATATTTGATTACGATACTCATACCTTCAACACCGATGTAACCTCCAGTACCTCCTATTGCCATTGATAGGTATGATTGTTCAGGAAAACAATGCATTGCTATCATTGAAAATATTACACCAGTAAATGAAGATATAATAACAAGGATTATAAAGTCCATTATACTTTTAGTTTTACCTTCTCGCTGTGCTACTAATGCATGAGTAACTGCTCCAAATACTGCTATTAGTGCATGCTTCAAGAAAGGAAGAGCTAAAGCTGATGTTTGTGCTTGGTCGCTCATGTTCTCTATCATTATTATTTTTTAGTAATTATAAGTTTTAGTAATTTTTGTAATAGTTCAATTATTTGTCCTATTATTTTAGTTGCTTCTTCTTGTTGTTTTGTTATCTGATCAGGTAATTGTTCTCCTTCATACCATACTTTCCACACTTCTACGGGAGAATATTCATCTAACAGGAAATATGCTGTTCCTTTATTAGCCCAATCAGTACCCCATGAATTTGCAAGACGTACTGAGTTACCATCATAGTTAGTTAATGATACTGCATGACCTGATACAACTTCTTTTGGGGCTCTCAATGGCTCAAGATCAATTGCTTTCCATGATGTTATACCATTCCTATCAGTCCACCATTCTTTACCTACTCTAAACATTGCTTGTACTCCATAATCAGATTCATCTATAGCCTCTGCTATTATATTTCTATCTGAACTAGGACATTGTGCATATGCCTTGATCTTATATTGTTTAGATATTTCAAGTAATCTATTTATTTCACTATCTGGAATGGCTTGTAATTTCCTTATATACTCATGATAAGGTAGAAATCTATCCTGCTCTGTAATATAAGTAAACTCTTCTATTGGTAAGAATCCGTAATTCTTTCCAACCTTTAATGCGTTAGATATACAACTACCTTCAATCCAGGCATCTCTCCATATCTGTCCATCATAGAATTTCTTTTGTAATAGATATTGAAAATCTGGAGAGAAATCTTTTTTAAAGTATCTACTAGCTTTCATTGTTGTAGATATAGCTGTACATATACCAACTTTATGTTGATGTTCAAATGGTTTGATTTCCCATCTAGTTCCACCAGATTGTTTTGCTTTTACTATCTCTGGAATATATGTAAATGTTCTTAGATCAAATGGTGATTTAAATGAACCTAATTTTATATCATTCATATTATAATATTTAATTATTATTAGTAAAAGTTTAACATAAATTCTGGTGAGGTTGGATAAATGGAACCAAATGGATATTGTAATCCATTACCTGAATTATATAATTCAGCTCTATCTGAAGAATCTAATAATCTTGACCATATACCAACTTCATCAATGGTTGCAGTTGTTTGAGAACCACCAGTGTATAATGAGTTTAACAACATAAATCCAGCTCCACCATTATAAATTAATGAACCTGTCGTCGTTGTTCCCTTAGATACATTATTAACAAATAATTCCCAATTAGCTCCTGATTTGTTAATAGTAATCATATACCATTGACCAGAGGTAAGAGCCTGTGTTAAGACTTCATTACCATTCGCAAACATGTGTAATTTTTTAACTGCATTATCCTCGTAGACAATTAGTCTTTTATTGTCTCCTGTCGCTGTAATATTATCTACAATATAACCAGTCATTGAAGATGGGCATTTATACCAGAAGTTCCATGAATGGTCACCTGTGGCTGCAAAACCAAGTGCTTCAGATATTTTTAGATAACCTCCAGTTGTATTAGTTCCAATCGCACCATTATTTATTTTAGCAGAACCATAAGTTACTGTCCCAGTATTGGTTAAAGTTTTTCCATTTCCACTTGAATCAGATGCATTGCCTGAACTTTCATCTAATTTATAATAAGCTAGTAAACCATCTGTTAATGCCATATTATATATTCTGTGCTACAACAACACCTATGTAAGTGTTTGTTCCTGTTCTAGTAATTCCAATCCAATCAGTTTTATTTGCTCCTGTTGTAAGAGTAGGTGCAGTTCCACCAGCCCAAGTGATACCAGAGAACCAAGTTACTGTCCTACCTCCAACACTATCTTGTTTAATCTTAATAAGAATATTTTGATTATTAGTTATATTAGATAATGCAATCGTAATATTACCAGCTGGCATTTGAATAGCGTGAATATTATTTACCCCACAATCAAGTGTAGCTGTTCCAGCAGAAGATGGACTATAAGTAGAATCAGTTTGGTCAATTGCGTTTATGACTGGTTTAGTTAGAGTCTTATTTGTTAGAGTATCAGTTGAACTTGTTGTAACCACATTAACTCCCTCTACTGCAATTTTACCTGCACTAACACGAGTTATTGTTGTGTCAGAAGCGTGTCCGACTTCAAGTTGAGATACTGAAAATGCTTGAGAGATAGAACCTGAGATTGTAGCATAGAGTGTATCAAAATAAGTCTTTAAAAATGATTTAACATTTGTCCAAGTTGTTCTTATTTGTAAGAATGAATTTGCACTATCATTTCCAGTTACTTCATCAGCATCAACTAAAGTTGTTTTTTCTGACACTGGACGAAGTGGAGCCTTCTCTGTATCTAATTCATTTATAGCTGATTGTATATCTTCTGAAGATATATTTCCAGAAGGAATATTTGATACTGCACTAGCTGGATGAGAATTAGGATCACTACGATTACTTAGATTATTATGGTTAGATACAGACACACTTGCTGTTGCTAGTGTAAGTCTTGTACCTATAACCTTTCTAGTGCTTTCAATACGACAGTTACCATTATCATCATAAGCACCTTCTCTACGCCATGTAATTTGCCATAGAGGTACAATCTCCGCAAAAGGTAGTCCAGTTAAATCTAGTGAAAGTATATTTTCTCCTTGTGCATTTGCAAGTGATGTATGTTCTGTTTGTGATGGTATAAACACAAATCTATAATCAGGATTCAATGAATTAGTTGCACATACATAGTAGTTTATATATCTACCATTTGTAGTAGACTGTGTTAATTGCCAAGCTCCACCAGTAAATTGATTCCATAAAATATTTGTTGAAGAGAATAGATATGGAAGATTATTTTTATACCACCTCCATTCATTCGATGCTCCTATACGATAAAATATAGGGTATATATTTCCTACTCCAGCTGCATCATTTAATGTTGTAATTAATGTTTCCAAATCCTCATCTGCAATTGTACCACTATCAATACCAAATGAGTTAGCAATCAATCCACCAGAACCTGTAGCAACTGAATAAGTACCATTTAATGAAAATCCAGCTCCACCCTTTACATAAGAACCTATTGTTTGATGTAGTTCTAAGTGTGTTTGACCATCCATTATCATTCCATGTCTTTCATCAAATATAATACCTTCCTTGCCATTCCAAAATGTAGTTGCTCCAGTATTATTATATATTACATATGCGACGTGGACATGTCTCAGAAAGTCAAATGGAGTAGTTGATAACGTTAATGTATCTCCGTCATAATATATAAAGTATGCGCCATTTATATCATCGTGAGTAACTTGTTCACTAACAGATGTTTTAATATATTTAATACCTTTATTATAATAGAAGAATGTTCCTGATACAGTTACAGTTCTAGTATTATAATCATAAGCGATATTTACATTAGCCTTCTGACCTTCAGGGAAACCATTAGGATTAATCATATCCTCAAAGATTTGGTTTGCATCCATTGAAGATGATATTGATGTATTAACTAATATAACACCTTCAGTTGAGTGAACTCTTGATACCTTACCTATAGGTCTAACAAAATTAGGAGATACTGGTTTTATATTCGTAAGTCCACCAGGTATAGTTGCTGATAGATATAATGTATCATTAAGATTAAAACCAGATGTATCTACATTGTTAACTTGACCCAATACAGTAGCAAATCCGATATTACCTACACCAGATGTAAGGTCTGTTGTTAGTACACCTAGAATATCTGAAGAGTTTATTGAACTAGCAATTGCTAATGATGTTAACGGAAGTGCTAAAGTTCCATTTTCTCCTGATATTCTAACAATTTGAGGTTGAATAAAGTCTGATCCACTCTCATTTCCAACTCTGACAATAATTTCTTGATTTATCTGTAATGTGTTATCTCCAATACCAGTTTGTATTGCTATTGTTTTATTTATATCATCCCAATATAGACGTCCGGGTTGATATGAAATATCTGATGGTGAAGTATCAAACCTAACTGAATCTACACCTATTGAATATTCACCTAATTCTACATTACTATTAGCATTATTGTATGGTACTAGGCTAGAAATACCTATACCACTGTCTTTAATTAACTTTCCTGTAGTTCCATCAAATAAAACTATATCATCATTTATTGAATCAGATGGTCCTATTACATCACCATTTAAACCAACAACATTTAATAAGCCACTATTTATTTCAAGGTTTGAACCTATACCTAAATAATCATAAGCATTTATTCTTTCATTCCAAAATAGTATTTTATCCTCTTCTGGATCTCCAAGACTTGCTATATTTTGTACAACAAGTATTTCTTCTGGTGTAAAATAATCACAATCTAAATCTATACCAGGTGTTTGCGGTGCACGATAATGTGACATATTAGTCTATTGGTTTATTAGGATTAATCTTCGACCAAAGTCTATTGACTCTAGCATTTAATATTTTTAATCTACCTAGATCAGTATCAATCTTTGATTGTGCCTCACGTAGTGCAGACATTCTTTCTTTGAATATTGATTCTTGTTCATTGACTTTATTGGTTATTGATTCAAGTTCAATATTTTTTTCTTTAATTCTATTCATAAGTGAATCTAATTCTATTTTAGAATCACTTATATCATTTTCAATTTCAGATATTTTAATATCTTTATTGATTGTGAGTAGTTCTATTTCCTTTGTTAACCTACTCTTATCAGCTTCTAATTCGATAAGTTTAGAAACAGAATCTTTTATCTTTGTGTCTAAATTATAAAATGATGTTTGCATATCTTTTATTTTATTTTCAAAGATGGAAAGATTTTTATCTAAAGTATTATTGTAATTAGTTTTCTTGTTAAATAGACTAAGTATTTTATCTTCATATTCTTTATATTTGATTACAAGATTATGTTGAGTTGATTTTAAATCAGCTTTTTCTTCAGATATCTTTGTTGATATCTCTTCTTTAACAAGTTCTATATTTTTTAAAAACTCTTCTACTTCACGTAAACGTTTGTTGTAGCTTTCTTCAAGTTCTTTTCTATTTGCTTTTATCTGTTTTACTAAAGATTCCTCTTCTGAGATTTCTCTACGAACAGCAACTAAGCGTGCTTGAAAAGTATTTAGAGTTGTCTGTTCTTTTTCAGTAAGCATCTTATTCTCCAGATAATGTATAATGTACAGAAACCGTTCCGTAGTTTGTAGTAACACCAGTTTCCCTAGCAGATACTTCAATATGTTTATACATTAAATCTATAGGTAGAGATACTTTAACTGGGCTAGCTGCACTAGAAACAGTAAATACTCTAGGCGTTAAATCTGAAACTCCGCCAGAGACAGCTTCATTTACGATCTGATACCAATCAGTTCCATTCCTTGAAACTCGAATACGTACTTCTAGTTTTGCACTTGTCTCACCAGAACCACGTGTATATTCTATATCAAATACACCTTGAACAAAACCACTTACAGGTACAGTCATTGTTGCATCTGCGCCATGAGATGCAGTTAATGTCTTAGCATTAATGATTGTATTAAAAGGTTGATTACAATATTTTAATGACATAGTTTTTATTTTTTGTTTTTAATAACTTTCTTTTCAATAACTTCTTCAACTACATCTTTTACTTCGTCTAGTTCTTTAATAGCTTCTTTAATCTTTTCAGTTACTGATTCTTTAAGTTCAGATAGTTTTAGAAATTGATGAATGTTCTTTGACCAGTGTATTGCTACTTCTTCTGGTACATTTTTTAGGATTGATTTAGGTTCAATCTTGTATTCGATTCCTTTGAATACAATTGATACAGATGAATCTGCAGGATTTTCAATGTTATATTTTTTCATATGAGTTAGTTTAATATACTAATTGCTACCACCTCCCCGAGAGGAGGAGGAAGCAGGGATTAAAATATTACGCAGTGTATGATTGTGCATCACCCTTAGAAGCGTACTTTTGTCTCCAGTCACCAACCCAGTTTGCCCAGCGAGCTGAGATAACGAATGTGTGAACTTGTGTCTTGAGAGTCTTATCCATCTCAATTGTTGGAGCCTTACGTACTTCGTGGTATTGCTTGTCCATACCTGGAGTTACAACGAACCATGCAGTATCAGAACCGCCATTAGTTGCATCCAAGTGTAATGAAGTTGCAAGTGTGAAAGCACCCTTGAAAACATTGATTGTATTGTAATCATTACCAGGAGTCTTCTCTGACATTGTAAGTTCCTGTGCCTCACGTAAGAGAGCTGAAGGAACAACAAGAACAGGAGAACCTGCATATCCAGTAGGAAATCCATCATCTGTCTTTTGAGCAGTCAAAGCAAGCTTTGCTGTTTCTAGAGAATCCAATGAAAGTACAGCACCAGATCCATGAGCATTTGATTGTGTAGATGCACCTGGAACCTTTGATGGATGGACTGTTGAGTAAGTTGCCTTACCATCACCGTACCAAGTCATTTCATAACCATTGACTGTGCGAGTTGTAGAGAATGCACCATTAAATAGTTGCATACCTGAACGATCCATTGAGTAGTTTGCATTACGTCCTAATTGAGCTGCCTCATCAAAGATAGGCTCATATGAACGGTCGTCGATCATTTCCTGTGTAACAGAAAGTGAACGCATATACTTAGTGTAACGAACCTGAGTTAGGTAACCTAGGTAACGAGCTGCATCTGTTGCTGCTTCACCTTCCTCTACCTTTACTAGTTCACCACCAGTCGTCATAGACTCATAGTTCTTCTGTGCACCATCACCAGTCTTAGTTGTAAGTAGTTGTGAGATACCTGGAGTATAAATGTTAAGACCTTGATCAAAGAACTCTGCAAGCTTAAGACCTACGTCTGCGATTTGATTCTGGTATCCACCTCTTGTAATTACTGACATATTATATTATTTAAGTTATTTAAAAGGCTAATAATTAATTAAAGAGCTGACTTACAGCAATTGATACAACTGCCTTGCGAGTAGCTACCTTTGAATGAAGTGCATAAGTACCACCTGATACTGGAGCACCTGTTGCTGTTAACTCATCCTTATCCTTAAGATTAAGGCGAGTAAACAATAATGAATCAGCAGGAATATCTGCATCGACGTCACCAGTGTAAGTTGTCATCTTTGACATATCGATTTGAGCTGCTACCTTAGCAACTGTCTCGTTGTCTGATGCTGTAGTGTAAGTTCCGTTATATTCAATTGAACCTGCACCATCATTAATAAGTGGTGTTCCATCAGCAGTAACGTGTTGAACAATGTGTCCCAATACTACTGTTGCTGTTGGAGCCTTTAGTACGCCTGCATCAACTCTAACTGCGTCACCTCTTGAAGTTGCTAAGCTATTTGCTAAAATAACTTTCTTAAGAATTGGACCAAAGTTATTGTCGATTGTTCCGTGAAGAATAAATGACATATTATATTATTTATTATATTAATTTATTAAAGTATGGATTCGATTAGTTCTGGATATTTTGCTTTCATTTCCAAGAATTTCTTCTCATCCCATTGGACTCTTTGCATCGCAGCCTTTTCAGCATCAGTAAGAGTTGTCTTTGACTGATTCTTAAAAGTATCTGCTGGATTAGGAGTAAGATTGATATCTACTGGATTATTAAAAGATTCATTAGATCTTTTATTTAAAACAAGTATAGAAGCTTCTTTCAGCGTTTCTAATACTTCATCTTCTGATGCATCAAGAGGAAGTGAGAACTTCCCTAATTTCCTTTTAAAAGCATCACGCTTCAATCCTGCGACATCATTTTCTGGTGAGAATTCTTTTGATTCACGGATGAACTTTTCAATTAGTTCAGTCCTCTTTGCAGTAATAGCTGCACGATTAGATTCTGATAATATGCTTCTTACACGTTCATCAATTTCCTCTTGTGAGTATTGACGTAGTTCTCCTGTGTTATTCATTTGTTTAGGATTATCTTTAAGTGTAGAATTTTCTTTTCGTAGTCCTTTAATTTCTTCGACTACATTTTTTAAACCAGTTTCTAATTCAGAATTTTTAATCTTAAGTGATTCTCTCTCAGCAAGTAATGCTTGGATCTCTTCTGAAGATAGTAAATTATCTTTATTGTTTTCGTTATTTTCCATAGTTCCCTTATTTTAATTACTCATTTTTACGTTGTTGAGCCAACGGCAGTTGGGCCTGCACTAGGATGTTAGTAATTATAACACATGTATAGTATCTTGTCAAGTGTTACGCTTTTTTTTATAAGTATCTTTTATTAAATGATACTTTAGATTTCTTTTTGTCTTCTGTTAATAGATTCAAAATATAACTAGTTCTACTTCTAGCACCTCTTACAATTGCTTGTTCAGATTCTTGACATGAGTAGAATCTATTTACATCACTATCCATTATAGATTTAAGATATCTTTGGAAGTTAGGCACATTACGTAATGCATCTAACATTTCTTCATATTCAATTGGATTGAGAGAGTCAACTCTTGTAAAGTCGACTTTCTCATATCCAAATCTTTTTAATAACTTCTTAAACATATTATAGTCCTAAGTCTCTTAATGCAACATCACCTTCTTGTCCTCCCATCATCTGTTGTACCATATTCTGTGAAGCTCCAGTACTTATACCTGGTTGCTGTTGTGGTTGTTGAGGTTGCTGTCGCTCTGGTTGTTTAAACATTTTCTTCGGATCGTCTCCAAACATTCTAGCAATCTGTGATTGTAACTCATCAGTATTAACTGTAGAAGGAAATAGTTTCATGTATACATTAGTCTTTTCTAACATCAAAGCCTTTTGAATCTCTTTTGATTCATCGCTCTTTAAGTTAGGTACAAATTTAATATCAAAATCTAGATCTCTTAGTGTATTAGCATCTATTGCTATAATCTCAGTTGGAGTACCAGACTTAAGTTGATTATACATTGCATCTGTTTTTACTTCTGATTTGCTTGGCATAGATTCAGTTCCATCATACATAGCAAGAATCTTATCACCGAACTTTCCATCTGATAGTGTTGTTCCTTCTCTAGAAATAATATTAAAAGCATTTTTGAATGAAGGTATTCTGTCTTGTCCAATTATCTTTGACACAATAGGAGTATCCTTTGATGTCCAGAACTGAAGGATATTAAAACACTTTAATTTAGCCTTTCTCTTTATTCCTGAATTAAGTAACTTACCAAAGACACCAAGTATTGCTGCTACTCCAGCAGCTGCTTGTCTAATTTCTACAGCAGTTGTTCTACCGCCAACACCAGCTTGACCTGATGATACTTGGTCAACAGAAGCTTGTTCCATTATATTACCAACGTAATCAATCATCCATTGATGCCAACCTGAAGGCGTACCTAAATCTAATTTCATAAATGCTTGATTCAAAGGTAATCCTTGTGTATCAACTGGCACACGTCTACCTGGCCTCAAGTAGTCATCTTCTATTGGATCTATACCTGCTGTTAATACAGGAGGAAATATAGTTAGAAATGATTGGTCAAGTGCCATGTTTGTTAGAACATTCAACACATCTTGTAGAGCCATTAACTTATTAACTAACGACTTACCATAGAAGAAATCTGAACCAGCAGTATTAAATCTAGCAGACCAAAAAGGTAATGTCTTATGATTACAAGGTAGTGGTGCTACACTATAACCTGGTAATGGATTCAACCAGATACCATTTGCAATGACTATATACTCATCAGTTAATTGATTAAAGTAGTATAATACTTCAACAAATCCATCTTCGATATCTTCTGAAATTAAATCATTAGATATAATTGTCTTTGATCCTTTATCATCAACTCCAATAAAATCTTGTTTTGGTTCAACTAATGTTGCTCTGTCAAATGAACCAAACTCATTTACAAAAGCAGAGAATTGTAAACGCCTACGAATAAATACATATGGCATATCACTGATCCTACGAATAGTTACAGATGAAGGATAGAAATCTTCTAATGGTATAATACTACCAGGAAGTTCCATACTTCTGATCGTCTCTACTTTAAATTTAGGAGTTCCATCTTTATTATATCCAGTAATAGTTCTTTGTTTCTTTTCTTTCTTATTATACCCTTCATAACCAATTACAGTACCTTTTACTATTGCCTCAAGTGTTGCACATATCATTAACTCATCATAATCATCAATATCTTCAGCATATTGATATAGATCAGATAGTAATGCTACCTTATCAGATGGTGTACCATTACGTGCTGTAATTTCAGCAATAGGCATCATTGATACCATCTTACCTAGAACAGTTGCAACCTTGTCTTGAGTCATAGGTACATTAACTCTAGCTTGCCAATCTTCCAATCCATCTCTTTCGTCAAAGAGTGCATTGTATCTTCCTACAGAATCATCAATATATTCTACAAGAGTTCTATTATTAAAGTATTCATACTCTTTGTTTCTAGCCTCTGCAGTTGATTTAAATCTTTGAATGATAGATTTAACTATCTTTGATTCTGCATCTTCCATAACATACTGTGTTGATATAGAAGGTTTATCTTCCATATCTTTTACAGTAAGTGGAGCTTTATAATCTTTTAAATCTTTAACCATGGTTATTATAATTTTCCATTACCTCAGTGGTAATCTTATTGAATTCATCATCATGTCTACGCATCCATACTCTTCTACGGACTACATCTATTGCATCATAATATCCTTCAATATAATTTTTAAATCTTTTAATCATGTCTATGTTGTCTTCATATTCTTCATAGAACTGTTTACTTTCATAGACCATTGGATTCTCTTCATCTAATTCAACTGCAACACATGGCATGTTTGAACTACATTCATGTATATATAAGTTCTTATAATAGATACGATAGAATCCATGTTTAATTCTCTTAAACTTTATATGCTTAGAGAGTTTTTCACACTCTCGTTTAAATCTTTTAAAGTAACTACTAGTCATATTAATATCCAATTGCTCTTCTAAGATTCCCTCTTCCAACTATAGGTCTTCTATCTATGACCTGTTTATGCATACTAACAGATTCTCTTAGACCTAATGCCAAGTATTCAAATGATGAACGATAGTGTGAATAAGCATCATGCTTAGGTTTTTCACTACGTATTTGATCTACACCATTTTGTTTAACAGAAGGATACGATGAATTAAGTATACATATATCAAAGTATTCTGTTCTCTTATTAACATTTAATTCTATTCCTCTGTTTATTAATTCTCTCAATGCAGTCTTTCTAATTCCAAATTCTTTCCATGCATCTCTGAAGTTTATGTTTATACCAGCTTCTTTAAGTACTGATACTACAGTTGTATCTGTAACTGAGTTTCTAAACCTCCCAGCAGGATCACCAAAGTGAACTCCTTTCTTCATGCTTCTTCTATCAGATATAATCTTTAGTTCTTCAGTTGTATAGTTATAATCTGAATCAGTAAACATTCCAGTTATCAATGGTATGTAGTGTTTAATTACCTTACCAGATGAAGCAAAAGTATCAATGATTCTTAGTTTATTATTAGTAGGATTCTTTTGTGCCCATATGATAGCTGTATCATCTGAACCACCAAAGTCCCAACCAATATATAAAGGCCAATCAGGGTTGTAAGGAAAGTCTCCTTTTATTACATTAATATCACTCCATTCAGGATATACTCTACCTTCTTGTGATTTAGTATAAGAGATATCTAATTCCTGTGCAACTGCTTCTGGCGTCATACGAGACTTCTCATATTCGTACCATTCATTATCATGTAGTGGATGTAGCGTCCAGTGTAATCTTAGTTTAGTTATGTCTGAGTGAGCAAGTAATCCATAGTAGTTCATACCCTTAGGAGTACCTAATGCTATACGACATGTAGTTGATTGTGATGCTGATTCCCATGCATCTTTAGCATAGTCCCAGAATCCTAACTCATCGAAGATAATACAAGTTTTACGTGCACCTCTACCAAAGTTTGGATTCATAGTATCTCCAGTTATCTGATTCCAGTTCATAGGATTAACTATCTTAAGATGTGTTCTATTCTTTTTAGCATTCCACCCCCTAGGTAGTAACCACTTAGGTAATGATCTTATACCATAATCTATTTTACCAAAGATACTATCTACAGTTCTATCATCTACCAAATCTTCTTTATATGAACCAACAAGGAAGTTTACATTCTCTCTAAATAACCAATAGAATATAGGTACCCATACTGCTACAGTCCAAGTCATACCCATATCTCTAGACTTCTCTATTAAACCATCTTCACCTTTCTCTATACGTTCTACCATCCATCTGATTGAATCTTTCTGGAAAGGGTAAAGTATAAAAGGTGCATCATGCGGATTAGCTTGAGGTCTAGGATCTGCAGTAAAAGCAAATAGTTCTATAAACTCTATACAAGCGTTTGATATATCTTCTACAGAGTTGTGTATTGCTAATGCAGAGTATATAAGTTGTCTTGCTTTCTGTTGTTTAAAGCATGCGTCATTAATCTTTAATCTTTTAAGTATAAGCTGTATATACTCATCAGAGTTATGATAATCAGTTAATAACTGTTTTCTTCTTTCTATTTCTTTAGCAGACTTAGATAGTTCTTGTTCAGCTTCTTGTTTTATTGCAACATCAAAGACTGACTCTTCTATGTTATCTGCTGTTGATGTTTTAATTTCTTCTAGCATTATTTTTGATCTTCTGATTGGCTTTCATTAAGTTCCCTCATCTTAAGTACTGCATTCATAGCATCTTCTCTAGAGATATCCTTATTATCAAACTTAGACATTACAGCTACATGTTCAGTTGCTTTACCATCAATAAGTTGTCCCTTATCAAATGTAATACCTGCAACTTTTGCTATCTCACCCAATGCAACCTTAGATCTCTTATTTGGATCCCTCATAGCTTCATCTAGTTTAAGATTAAGAACCATCCATGATTTGTGTCTACCTTCCATAACTAATTGATCTATAGTTTTCTTTTCTTTTTTAGTTACGTTTCTTATATTCTCTTCTTTATTTCTAGCATTTAGAGTTAAAGAATTTCTATTAACAACTATAGACTTTGTCATCTCTGCTTTATCAGATGATACTCCATATCTTGCAGGATTCTTTGCAACTCTATTAACCCTACGTGATATATCTGCTACAGCAGCAGACATATTCGCATAATTCTTTTCTCTATCTAGTGCTCTTACAATCTCTCTATGTGTCATAGTAGCAGACATATTGAAAGCTTGTAGATCGAGTTTCTGTATATCAGTTAGTTCTATAGATTCAGGAATGTCTTCTATTTCATAATCCATAATTTTATTTATTTATATTCACCATGCTGGACTGTAAGCTTCCATTCCAGACTGCTGAATACTGTATTCGTATTTTAGTAAACGTATGATGATGTTAATAATATCTTCCTATCTCTTCATAGTAATCATACGTATAAGTATCATAATCATACTTACTTTTATATTATACCATATATATTAATTATTGTCAAGTCTATGCGCTCTAGTACTTTTGCGCTTTATAAGCATAACACTTGACAAAATAAAAGAAGTATGATATAATGTTGTTATCATTAAAAATGATAGACAATAATATACTTACGTTATAGAAGAAGTAGGTATATTACACATACAATCTGATGATTACATTCTATCCACTCTACCTATAAACAAAAACAGTATGCATAGGCGAAGAGAATAGAAGCCAGCTTTCAATCATAGCGGGTATATAACAAGTAATGATTCCCTTATTTACATAGTGACCAGGGTAAGGGTTCTTTATCTAGCAGTATTCTGCAGGGTAAGGGTATAAGAATACTAGCAATACAGACATGTACCTAGTTACTGATTCTTGAATCAATCAAGTACCGTCATGAAAAGTGTGGCTCTAGAGATGAGTATTCTCTCTATGCTGATGGGGAATAGTAAGTATTATGTATTTATTATTCTTTTATCTATACCTCACAAACACATATTCTATTCAGTGTAATCATTATAGAGATAACCCTAATTTTCTTAGTAGATGTCAGTGTAACTGATATTCTTACAGAGTAGGGTATGGTTTACTATACCTCAAGGGAATAGATAAAGACTCTTACGAAGTACCGCCGCTGACAAGCGTAACAGTAATTAACGTATACATCTTAACATCTATTTAACATGCGTACTTTTACATAACAGTACTATATATCACTTGCACCAAAATATAATGGCTTAACAAGGCCATATCTTAAACTAAGTATATTATCTATATTAACAATATAACAGATGTAATATATTTTTGACAAATTAATATAACAGTTAAGCCAAAAATTTATATATAAAAAATTTTCTAGAGGTATAATCTCTTATACAAGTTCTTGCTGGGGCATACCCCCTATTGTGTATAACTCATTTATTGACAACTTTATTTATATCTAACTTATTTTAATATGTTATGGTGTGGTTTACTATTGAGAGGGAACAGGGAGAGATAGGAACATACTTTCATATATCAGATATACTTATTCATACTTATCTCACAACACATATCTTTATTGATGTCAATATTGTATAGTTGTATCTTATCTGATAACCTTATATCAGTATCCTAGCTAGCGGGTTACTTTATTATATAGCTAGCATTACATTTACAATATGAAAGATAATAAAAAAGTAACTTCCTATTTATTTACAGGTTACACATTAGCGGAGACATTCAAAAAGATTACAGCTATCAAGAAAAAGCACAAGATTACAGCTATAACTATCAACCTTAACCCAGTTAGCTCATATATTCACGAAAAAGATTTATATGTAACTCATATAACTGTAAATAATAACTAATACTATGACAAAAGCAACAAAAAATGATACAGTATCAAGTGTCCCTAATAATATAGAGTATAGATATATTGATATGGATACATACGAGCTTATACTAAGGAAAGAACAGGAAGCCAGACATACAGGTTTTATTGACGGTATGATAAGCACGTTTTTACTGATACTGATAGCCACTGCTCTTATATCTGCATTAGTAGCCTATAATATTTAATTATATGACAGTTATTATTTCAGATATTAAACATAAGGAAAGGAAAGCACATAAGCTAGATAAACAAGTAGCTATTGCGATTACTTGTAAAGCTCATCAATTATCTACCAAGCTCTCTAAACTTGCTAGTGGTAGTCTATCAAGATATACTAGCAAGTAACTAAACTAAGCACCTCTTGTATGGGGTGTTTTTATTACCTCTATAACCTCATATAATGGTCATAGTAAGCAGATATGATATATAGAGCTAGGATACTACATACATCTTGACAATATACTATTATTATGTTCTTATATATGACTGTAAATATGTAATATAACCTTATTTATAACCATATTATTGATTATCTTAAAAAGTAATATACAGTTATCCACATCTTTTTGTCAAATTACGTTAAAATGAGCTTGCAATATTTTTTAGCTATGATATGATGTATATATGCGAACGAAAGGCAAGCAAAAAGCAAGCTCTTACAAGTAGCATTAGTCGGCTTAACAGCTCACTATGATATTACAAAAGCCGTTGTATAAAAGTGTATTTATACCATTATACAACTAACATATAAAACTATGGTAAACAGTAATAAGCGTTTATCATTCGGCAAGCAGAGCCAGTTATTCAAGTCTATTGGTATTACACCATTAGCAAGTAATAGAGAGCCAAGACTAGCAAATGATAACCTTATAGATATTTTCAATGCCTACAAAAAAACATTGAAGTATATCAAAAATAGTTTATATAGAAAAGGTAGCACTGGGAGACAGGGACACCTAAGACATTATTGCCTATTCAATGGTGATAAAAGTAAAGGTTGCCGTTGTAACCTACTCACTCCATTAGAGAGAGAGCTATTACATATCTATATTAACTATAATTACTTGAATTATAAAACATTCAAGGCTCGCCCTGTATCAATACATAAGTTTATTTACATCAATAGAAATAATAAAAAGTATAATGTTAAGTTATATTCAGATTATGATATTGAACAGGTAGATAACTTGATACAGGCTCATAGATTAGATAGAGTAACCTTATAACAAGGTTACTTTTATATTATTGCTAGATAACACGACAGTTATATCGCTAAATGCAAGATTATTTCTAATATTTTATAAATAATTAAAGCAATAAATAAGTTACTCGTATAATACGAATATGTAGCTATATAGATATAACACCGTTTATTTTGTTTAATATTGATATTAGTTAATAGCTAATATTATCAATGTAAATACTCTCACTGTTTATCACTTATTAGTATCAAGTGAATAAATAATATTATTGTAAATATACATATAATATATGTATCAGTGTTTCAAGTTATAATATTTATAAATAAGATACTCATAAATAAAACATAGTTACATTTATACTGATTGTGTTATATATTGGATATTTTAATTATGACAAGTTAATAAAATATAATAAATACACAAACAAACATAATACAACGGCTAAAATAATATCATTATAATAATTATTTTATAATTTTATGAAGATTACTAATTTATCTGAAAAACCTAAACGTGAAAGGGTTACGTTTAGAGATGATACAATAATTGACAAGGAAGGTATTTTGTCATTGCTTACTGCAATTGATAATAACTTAAAAGCTCATTATTGTGAATTGGAAGTTACTCTTGACAGCAATGGCGAATACGAGGTTTTTGTAAACCGCAAGAAAATTACAAGAACACGCAAAAGCAATAAAAAGGGGTTACTTGGATATGACAATGTTTTTAATAGGTAATATTTAGTATTATTTATTATGTTTCAGTCATTATCTTGTATATTATTCTATGGAATAGTAGCAGCAATTATAATACTTTTCTATGCAAGAAATGAGTATAAGATTGCTAAGTTTTGGAGAGAGGAAAACGAGTTATATAGACTAGAATGTGATATGTATACTCATATATCTTATTTATATAATAATAATTTACCTTTTGATTATTATCAACACGATAAAATAAAAAATTATACACATATTACAGGAATGGACAGAAATATAAATACAGAAAAGATAAGATTATTATCTTTTAATTGCTTGAAAACTGGTAAGGTATCAAAAGAATTATTAGAACAGTTAAGACCACGCGAAAGTGCTGGTTGTTAATAATGTTTATTAAAATGTTTATTAGTGGAATAGAGTTAAAGAAAAAGTTAGATAAAGAATATTACAGAGGTTGTGAAGCATCTGATAGAGCTATATTATCATTGAAAGATGAAATAGAGTCACTTAAACAGAAACATAAAAAAGAGATTCAAGACATTGAATTATCTAATGAAAAAGAAATTCATAATCTAAAATTATCTAATGAAAGAATCGTAAGTAAGTTAAATACTGATATACAAGTATTACACGATACTCACGATACGTTTATTGAAGTAATGGTAAATGAAAGAGTAGCAAGTATCATAAAGGAAAATACTGAGCTTAAAGAAAGGACTGCAAAAGCAGAAGCTAAGAGTGATGTATTGGAAAAGGCGTTTGCTGAAATTGGTTTTGATGTAAAGGACGCAAAAGAAATGATTACTAAGTTGATTGATGGTTTGATTCAAAATAGTGGTATTAAATTATTGCCTACAACAACTAATAATATCAAGGAAGTTACAGAAGTAAAAAAGAAATAGTGTATGACTACAATACTACTACAAAATAATGGTAAACTATATTGTTTTATCAATGGAATACGATTTTGTGAGGGCGATAGAATAGAATGCGAATCAACTTATCTTGATACTAAGATGAATGGTGTTGTAACAATTGTTGATGATAAAGTATACATATTACAGAACGATGTATGTGGAACACAACCTAGTAGTTTTTATAATAACTATGGTTATAAATATTCTTATATTTATAAGGAAACTAGAATTGGTGAAGTAGTATACAGTAGCAGTATGTTTAGTAACGTAAACGTTAATGAAACTAAATCTAATCTAAAAAACGTAAGAAATATAACTTCTTCATTATTAAAATCTGAAAACAATATATCTATTGAAAAAAAGGAAGATAAAAAAGATATACGTAATATCATATCTTATTATTATTCACGTTCGTTAAGTAGAAAATAAAGTATGATTTTCTTAAAACAAAAAGCACCGTTCATAGAACTATTACCTGCTTTAACTATAAGTTATTTACCTACAACAAGGTATACTAATACAAGTGAAAGAATTATTATTACTTTTGTTTTTCTTAGATTAAATATACAGTTATATATAAATACATCTAAGTTTATTAAAGTTAATACAATGAATAACAATAGATAGTTATGAAAGAAAATATATCTGACTTAAAAGTTGGAGACATCATAAGAGTGCTTTATGATAATGGATTTGAAGGATTAGATTTATGCCCTGCAATAGTTATAGCTGTCAAAACAACTTCATTTGCCTGTAAAGTTTTATTTGAAGATTGCATTATTTCTAATAAGTATCCTAATGGAGTAGAAAGAGAGTGGTTTTATTTCAAAGAAGATAATAAATAATTATGAATAAAAAAGAATATAAATACTATAAACAATTAGTATATAGTGTTATGAATAGAATAGCGTATAATATTGATAGCGATATCAATCTCCTGAATGGTATTCTATGTGTAACAAAAAGAAATAAATACTTTAATCAATTAAGATTAGAGTTAAATAAAAATACTGATATACATAAATGTATTTATATTTATTTATTATCCATTAATAGAATACATAAATAATTCTTATGTTAGCTCTATCATTAATTGCAAAAAAGATTGGAAGATATTATAGTGTAGGTAAAGCTTCGTGTTGGTTTGCTATTGATATTCCAGTTGAAGATAAAGAACAACTTAAAAGTTTTTCTAAAAAGATTTATGATGAATGGGATACAAAGAATACTTTATATGATAAGAAATTGACACCTACACAATTCAAAAAGATAAAAGGGTGTTATAAATACATAGTAAAAGAAGATAATATTATTTACTATAAAAAATATCAGTTTGATGGTGAATTTAATAATGATGAATACAATAATTTTCCAAGTTATAAATATAAATAATTCTTATGATAAAAAAGCTAAAAGTAGAAGTCAGAAGGACTGGTTGTTGTGGTTTTAGACTGATACAAGTCGATGGTTTTGGAAGTATCAATGATATCATAACTAGTTTTAGAGAAAATAATTATAGTGGATATGGTTTACTTAGATTTTCAATTGAAAATAAAAAAGTATTCGATGAACTAATTAAAACTTATCCACAAAATCATATTATATTACCTAGAACTAAGGTAAAAGATAAAACTATTTACAATGTAGTTATAAGAGGTCGAAACTTATTACACAGAAAAATTATTAAGTAATAATATGGACTCAACTAGTAATAGAAATACAGGATATACAACTGTTATGGATTATATATATCCAATTGATACTTCTAGAAGATTATATCCACTATCATCTTTTAAAAGTATACTGACTGTATTATACAACTATAATCATAATGATTATTCATTTGTAGCAGTAGCACCATCATCTCTTAGAATTAATACACTAAATAAAGATATATCTGAGAATAACTATTCATCATTTAAAGGTGTTCAACCTTTAATACTATTGTTTAAGTTATTTAATCTTGGAAATATATATATTGATAATGCTTGTGTTGTTAACCCAAACTCAAATAACAAGTTATTATATTTATGTGTAACAAAAATAAATAGAGTTAATATCAAAAAGCTGTTAGATAATATCAATCTTATTGACTCAATGAGTTATGATAATATAAATAGAAATTCATTCGATGACAATGGAAAACTAAAAAATATAACTAATATTAAACTTATCTCAATTATAGATATTGAATCTAGTAAATATTATGATGAGATAAATGTTAATTTAGATAATACGAGAATGCTATTTAGTAGATTTATAATAAATGTATTTGGTTCAGATATTAGTTATCCAGTGTATGATTTTTGTTCTGCTATTCATAAACATATTAGGTTAATCAAATAATAGTTAAATTATTATGATAGAAAACAAATTAAAATTATTGTTAGGTTCAGACCCCGAAATATTTATCAAGACAAAAGATAATATTATAGTAGGAAGCGAGGTAATGTTACAAGGAGATATTGAATTTGATTTTGGTAAGATAGTCAGAGATGGTATACAGGTAGAGTTTAATCCTACACCTGCTAATAATCCTAATGACTTCAAGGAAAACATCAACAAAAGTATTGATGTTGCAAAAAGAATTGCAAATGATATTAATCTTGATGTTGTATTAGACCAAGTAGTAAACATCACACAGGAAACTATGGATAGTTTATCTGATGATAGTAAAGTATTTGGTTGTATGCCTTCATATAATGCATATGATAACTATATTAAGTTACCAAAAGATGCAAGTAAAGTAATGTATCGTAGTGGTGGTGGACATATTCATATTAGTTCAGAAGATGAGGAGGTTAGAGAGTTTATTATTAACAATAGAGACGTTATTGTTAAGAATCTAGACAGATTGTTAGGTATGATACTACTAACATATGAAAATACAGATGATGTAATTAAGAGAAGAACATATTATGGTAGAGCAGGAGAATATCGTAAGCCAAATTATGGACTTGAATATCGTGTTCCTTCTAACATTTGGTTGTCACTTGATATCTATAATTCAATCTTTATATTAATTGAAAGAGCTATTGATATGGCTATGAATAATAATACTTCACTATTAGATAGTATATCTGATGAAGATGTTATGGACATAATTAATACTGGAAAGAAAGATAAGGCTGAAACATTTATCAATGACAACATAACTTTCTTCCAATAATATGTGTGGAATAATTTATGCTAGAAAATTAAATACATTTAAGTCAAGTGATGACTTGTCAACTGCTGTATTAAAAGCATATGACAATCAATCACATCGTGGTTCCGATGGTTTTGGTTTTATAGCATTAGATATGTATGGTAAAATTCACTATAAAAGAACTACAACATTAAGTGAAATAAAGAAAGAAATAAACCAATTAAAGTTAGTAGAGATTCTATTTCATCATAGGTATCCTACATCAACAATTAATTTAGAAGAGACTGCACACCCATTCTTTATAACAGATAAGAGATTAAAATACGATTACTATTTTGTTCATAATGGTTCTGTAAATAATGTTGATAATATTAAAGATGTTCTTGAATCTAAGAAGTTTAATATATTATCCGAAATAAAAACAACTAGGGAAGCTAAACAACTAGATAAAAATAAAAATGTAGTTGCAGTAGAATATCAAACAGAAATCACTTACAATGATAGTGAGATACTTGGTATTGAATTAGCATTATATAATGAGGGTATAATAAAAACTGTTACATCAACAGGTAATGCATCATTATTCTTATTAGCAGTTGATAAAATTACAGGTAAGTTTGTATCACTATCATTTGGTCGAAATGAGGGTAGACCTTTGGTTTATGAGAAGAGAGATAATTACTTTATTATATCTTCGGAAAATAATTCTGATAAAGCTGAGATAATTGAATCAGATTTATATTGGAAATATAGTTATAAAGATGATGAATTGAGTAATGATGTCTTTCCAGTAATGATTAAACAAGATTATAAGAAGAAAATATTTAATGGATTTTAAATATGTTTAAATATTTATTAAAAGAATTTATCCATTTAATTATTCTGGTTGTAATAAGCACGGTTATTTCTTTATCAATTTTAAAACTATTAATATTAAAATAATATGGAAGAGAAAAAAGAATTAAGAGCTAGGTGTATGAGTTGTAATGAACTTACACCACTATCACAATTAACTAGACTTGAATTAGATACTGGTGAACTTGGAGATAAAAATCAAAGAGTTTGTAACTCTTGTCTATCTGCTTATAGGTGTTATGATTGTGGTATGAATAGATTGTCAACAAGAGCACATACTATATGTGATTTCAGTGGAGATATTGATGGTCATTATAATCTATGTGATACTTGTAATGAGAATAATTATACTGAATGCGATTGCTGTGGAGATGTAAGAGTTCATAACTCATATGGAAATGTGTGTTCAATGTGTGAAGATGGTGATGAAAATGAAGATAGTGATAATGAATTTATATCAACAAGAATTAATTATAGAGATGTAAGTGTCCAAGAAGGAATACAAGAAGCTATAAAGAATAGGGGCTCTGGTGACGTAATTAAATCTCCAAGATTATTTGGTGTTGAATTTGAAATTGTAACAAAAAGAAGAAATATAATTGGTGATGAAGAAAGAACACTATTGAATAAAACTACACCTAGCAAGTGGGGAATTTGCACAGATGCATCATTACCATCAAATGGAATTGAAGTTAATACTTGTCCTATGTCTTTATCTGATTCAGAGAAGCAGATAAGAGACTTTACTAACAGTATGAGTAAATTATTTACAGTGAGTGATAGATGTGGAACTCACGTTCATATTGATGGTTCAGATTTGAATGAATCATATCTTAAATTAAAGAGAAGTATATATGCTTTTATTATATTTGATGATATATTCTTAGAAATGTTACCAGTTTCTAGACGTTCTAATAGATATTGTTCTCCATTATCATATGCTAGGGCAGTCATAAATAGACACCAAGAGTTTTCAAAAGGTATGTCTATTGAAGAGTTTATGGCTAGTCAAACTAGAAATGATATTGAACATACATTCTATAAAACAAAGAATAAAGATATAATTTCTAGAACAAAGAGAGACCATTATGCTGAACCTAGATATCACGGTATAAACTTTCATTCATTATTCAATGGTCATAATACAATTGAAAATAGGTATCTTGAAGGAACTATCGATTCAGAACTTATACTAAATTGGGTGGCATTGAATCAACATATAATTGATACTTGTAGAATTATTAATAATGATAATGCTACTAAGCTGATATCAATTAAGAATGTTAATGATAGATTAAATGTATATGCTGGTATGACTGGTATGTCAAAAGAATTATTAGATTTTTGTAATAAAAGAATAAACCAATTTAAGTAAATATGTGTGGAATAATTTATGTTAGAAGGAATGATAATCATTCTCCAATAAGAGCATTAAAAAAGAGATATGAATATCAAAAGAGTAGGGGTCAACAAGGATTTGGTTTTGTTGCAGTAGATAAGGATAGAAATATAATTGGATATGAAAGGTCTAGATATTTTTATGAGATTGAAAAATTATTAGAGAATTATCATAACTCAAAAGAGATTCTATTCCACCATAGATTACCTACATCAACTCCTAATACACCTGAAACAGCACACCCTATATTTGTTTCAAATAAAATATTAAAGTATGACTATTACGTAGTCCATAATGGTGTTATTAGAAATGCAACTGAATTAAGAAGTAAGCACGAAGCATTAGGTCTAGAATATAATACAATTGCAGAAGAGATATCTTATGTATATACTCCTAAGAAGCATAAAGGTAAATCAAAAGAGATTAGGTATGAAGAAAAAATTACGTCTAAGTTTAATGATAGTGAATCATTAGCTATTGAGTTAGCTTTATGCCACGAGAATATTATAGATGAAGAAAGGACTGAGGGCTCTGCTGCTTGGGTAATGTTTGTTATTGATAAGAAAACAAATAAGGTTATTGAATTAAAGTATGGAAGAAATTCAGGTAATCCATTATGTATTGAGAGAAAATCAGAGTTATTATGTATATCATCTGAATGTGAAAATAAATCTTACTGTGAATTAAATGCTGGTGTATCTATAATTGAAAACTACCTTACAAAAGAAATTAAAGATGGGAAGTTCTCAGCAGGAATATATAAATCATCTGTAAATTCTAATAATTATAGTAGTTATCTTAATCATCGCTCTTGTTATGGAGATTATGATGATACTGATTATTGTGATATACATAAAAAATACGAAACATACGGTGACATTGATAGTTGTTTTACTTTGTATGGAGTAAATAAATCTAAATCAAAAGAACATAAGTTCTGTAAAGGTTGTGATAAATATCATCATATTTCGTATCATTGTAACAATGAAGTAAAACCTGCTGATGAATTATCATATGATATATGTGGATACTGTGAGAGAAATATGTCTACAAAGAAATATGATGATATGCCATTATGTGATGATTGTTATTTATCATTTACTGAAAACCCAAACGAAAGTAATGAACAATTATTATTACCGGCTAATACGATAGATGATTTACAAGAATATAAACCACTAAAACCTGAGGAAAATGCTTGTCAATGTCTTAGAGAATGGAAAAAAGTAGGAGAAGATATGTGTAGATTATGCAAACTAGAATGTATTGAATACGAATCAGATAATAAGGAATTAAAAACATTAGAAGATGAATATGAAGATTACCTTTTAAGTTTAGATGAAAGTGATTTGATTAAAGAAGGATTAATTATATGTGAGCAAGGTAATTTTAGTAGTATATCAAAAGAAAGTATCGATACTAAACTTGAATACTTAGAGGAAGACTTAGAGGAAGTGAAGCAAGAGAAGTCTGACAATGAAGAAGTATTATCAATACTAAAAGAATGTCTAAATTCAAAATCAACTGATGATTTACCACAACATTTCTATACTAAACGTATGTTTGCATCAACGTTTATGACTAATATATTGAAAACAGAAGTTAATCTTATAAGTAAAGAACAAATTTCTATGTGTATTGAATTCATAGAAAATGATATAGAAGATTTTGATTCTAGGATATTAGAATTACAAGCAAAAGTGAATGTCTTAACAAAATATTCATTAACAGTATAATATATGGACAAAAATAAACTACTAGATATTAAACCATCTGACATAGAAATAGTTAGATGTTATCTATTACAATTTATATTAAAGAATAAAGTTTATTATTATAAAGATGATAGAGTTAATAGACTTTCTAGTTCAGATTTGAATCAAATGTATGATTTCTATGATATAGATAAATCAATATTTAATAAATATGCAGATGGATATATACCTGACGATGTGTATACTGAATCAGTTTATAATATAATCAATAATGCATTCAATCATTTTGAATATAAAAATAAATTAATTCCTCAAATTGATTTTGATATTATAGAAATTAAAGATAACAAATATGTATTTGATGTTGATATTGATTTTACATTCACACGTGGTAGCTATGTAACTAAACATTTGAATATAAATTTATTTAATGTTAGTTTCTTAGATTACGATACAGATAATATATTTCCAAAAGATATTGTTACGAAGTATAAAAATATCATTAATATAGAAGGAGCTTTTTATGTAGGTGTTCTCAAGCAATTAAAATCTAATAAATCATTCTTACTTAATATAAATAGAAATATTAATAATGAAATAAAAATAATCTTAGATGATATGAGAGATATGGAATCATTAGCTATTATTAAGTATTCAGATATTGATATTAAACATATCTATGATAAGATGAATGAATTAAATATTAATAGGTTTGAATATAATAATATCATACATAATCTTATAACAAAAGAGTCATTAAATAATTATATTAAAGAACATAAAGATAATGCAAAGAATAATGATATGAAAAATATAAATGAAATTTATGATACATATCCATTTATTTATAGTAATTTATCAGGTATATATCCATATGGTACTGATAATATAGTATAATATTATGGTAGCTATTTATTTCCAACGGAGTAAAGGGGTTAAAGGGGGAACGGGTTGTTCCACCTTACAGGTGTCACACCCTACTTCTAACAAACGACTTAATTCAAGTTGACTTCATATGGTTAACCCCCCTTGTCTTCCCCCCTATTATATCATACTTTGATATATTTGTCAAGTCTTTTTAATTTACTTAACAACAACATTAATAATATGGCTTTGTTAAGCCACTACAAAATAACAATAAATAATTTTATATATGACAAAAAAATATATAGTTAAATATATCGACACAGATACAGTTGAAGTAATAGTTGATACAAAAAAAGATTTTAATCTATGGTTAAAACAACATAATAAAATAAGAAAAGAAGATGGAGAGTGTAAAGAACATTCAAGCGAGTTTGAGTTAGAAGAAATTGATTACTATAATAATAAATAATTAAATATGAGATACATAATTTATCCTTACAAAATGGGTTCAGAATCATCTAAGAACCTAGCAGATAAACTAAAAGAACGTGGTATGTCAGGACTAAGAGTATATCCTGATAGGTCATACCAAGTAAGAGATGATGACTTCATTATTAACTGGGGTAATACTACATTACCAAACTGGAATACTGATGGTTCAAGAATTAATCTTAATAAGCCACAAGCTATTGAGCTATCAATTAACAAACTTGATACATTAGTTACTTTATTGGAACAAGATGTAAATGTCCCTGAGTTCACAGAATCATTTGATGAAGCTAAGTCTTGGTTAAGATATGGAGGTTTAGTATATTGTAGACAAAACCTAACTGGTCACGCAGGTCAAGGAATTGTTACAGCAACAAGACCATTAGAATTAGTTCTAGCTCCATTATATGTTAGAGGAATTGTTCCTAAGGCAGAATATAGAGTTCACGTATTTAATGGAGAAGTAATTGATTACTGTAAGAAGATTAATATAGAAGGTCACGATAATGTAGATAATCTAGTTCGTAATCATAATGGTGGTTGGACATATGCAAGAAATGTGGAACGTATTGAAAGAGTAGAACAACAAGCTATTAAATCAGTTAGAGCATTAGGTTTAGACTTTGGTGCAGTTGATATTGTATTATCAGATATTGATGACGAAGCATATGTTCTTGAAGTTAATTCTGCTCCTGGGCTAATGGACGATGGACGAACATTAGATGCATATGTGAATGCAATTGTTAATATGTCTAATGGTGGTAATACAAATAGAACTACTATCTTAAACTCTATTGAAGAGAAGAGAACAACTATGCGTAGATTAATGGAAGAGATAGACGAACTATCTAAGCAACTATAATCATGATAATATATTCAAAGTATCAAAATTGTCAAGACTGTGGAAAGAAATTAAAATATGAAAGAATTATTGTTAGATATGATACATCAAATGGATGTCCTATATATGCTTATAGAGCAGTATGTTCTAATTTTTTAGGTATATTTAGATGTAATGAATATATTATTAATGAATATAATTATAATAAATAGTAATAATTAATATATGAAAAAAGAAAAGATATTTAATGGATTTCTTATTATAAATAAAGAAGAATATTATAGTAAAAATTGTAACATATTTGATTATTGTGATTTAGAGGTGTATAAGAGTATAAAATCTGCAAAAGAATCTACTTGGTATGATGCTGATGAAGATATTATAATTCCATTTGAAATTAAAATTGACTCAAATCCAGTGCATATCTGTGATTGTGAATATTGTAGTGTTGATTGTAAACAAAAAGAATCTAAATCAAAAATTACAAAAATAAAATATTAAATTGAAGATGAAATCAAATAGAAACTATTACTTACAACTGAAAGAATTTATAAAAAAATACTTTCCTGAATTATACAAAAAAATATATGAGCAAAGATAAATATAAAGATACAATTATTGATACATTAACAGATGTATTACATTCATTAGATATAATAATGTCTGGATTAAATGATTCAGAGGAAGACACTCAAATGACTATTGGATATAAAATGGCTCTTGAAGATGTAAGACAAATTATTGTAGACCAACTACATGATATTACTGGTTAATTAAATTAAACATGACATGAGTGAATCAATAAACAATCAAATTTCTTCATTAAGAATGATGATTAAAGGTGACTATACTAAAATAGACCCAGCAATTGTAGATACACTACAAGAAAATCTAAACAAAGATACAGAACGTTCTAAGACTGCACTTGAATATCTTCTCTCCAAAAGAGGATTGACAAGCAAAACTATTGAAAGGTTCAAGCTAGGATACGATGAGAAAAGAAATGCAATATCTATACCGAATTTTAAGAATGGCGTATTAGTTAATATAAAGTTTCGACATCTCAATCCTGATGAACACAATGGAATTAAGTATGGAAGTATCAGAGGAGCAGAGAACTGGGTGTTCAATGAAATGGGTATACAAGTTGGTAAAGAGAAAGGTAAACTATTAATTGTTGAAGGCGAATTCTGTGCGATGGCAGCTTGGCAAGCAGGTATCCGTTGGGTTGTAAGCCCGGGGTCAGGAAAAGATTCATACAATGCATGGTTAGAATTAGTAGATACAATACCTGAGGTATATATTGGATATGACAATGATGCCCCTGGATTAAAGGCAGCTAGAAATATGGCTGAGAAGATTGGTATTGACAAAAGCAAGGAAGTGAAATATCCTGATGGCGTGAAAGATACCGATGAATTTCTACTAAAACATACAAGAGAAGACTTTGCTAAGCTTATTAAAGATGCAAAACCATATTATGAATATGAGTATGTCAACCTACTATCTATCTTTGATGATGTAAAAGAACAAGAAGAAGTATTAGTATCACCTTATATACCTGATGTAAAGATAGGAAAGGACTGGCTTATGGTCTTATCTGGAATGTCCAATATAGGTAAGACATCTGCTTCACTAAATATCGCAATTGATTTTGCTCGAAGAGGAATACCTTCAATGATATTCCCTTTTGAACGTGGCATTTCAAGTGTTGGTAAGAGAGTGTTACAAGTAGCTTTTGATAAAAGCGAAGATGATTTCTATACTTTATCAGGTAAAGAAACTGATGATATAAGAAAGGAATGTGGTGTGTTGCCATTATATTTAGCACACCCAAAGAGAGAGCAAATAGTTGATACTGTTCGTAGAGCAAAAAGGTTATTCGATGTAAGGTTCGTAGTAATAGACCACTTAGATTATTTATGTAGAGGTGCAGGAAATAAGGTAGATATTATGGGAGAAGTATTACAAAACCTTAAAGAACTTGCAATTGAAATTGGTGTAGTCTTTCTAGTTATACATCACATTAGAAAACTAAATAATACTGATGTAGATAAAACTAAAATACCTACGTTAGATGACCTTAAAGGTTCTAGTAATGTATTTCAAGACCCTGAATGTGTAGTAATGTTATATTCAGACGAAAAGAATACTATTACTGTTGATGTTCAGAAAAATAAAGGGACTATGTCTAAACATACATTTCCAATAAGACTTGCATCAGGAACTATTATATTAAATAAACCTGTATATATTGCAAATAATAGAGAACAAACAATTGATGAAAAGTTTGAAGGATTTTAAGCATAACACTTGACAAAATTAATAAAGTATGATATAATAGATATAGAAAATTGAACATTGAAACTCTAAAACCATGGGACACACAAGGAGAATTAGAAGTTATCATCAACTTGAAAATGGTGTCTTCAATTCTGAAAGAGTTTGGAAAAGAAAACACAAAAAGAATAAGCACCATATCATCAATAGATGTAAAAAAGGTAAAACTATTCCGTCTAATATAATCGTATTAGATGTAGAACGCCATAATGCTTGGCATTTTCTATTCCATAATCTATCATTTAGAGAGGTAATAGAGCTACTTGAAAGAACAATTAAATATCAAAACAATAAGACCCTATAAATTAGGGTCTTTATTTTATATTATGAATAAAAATAAATATAATAATATAGTTATAACTGTATCTAAATCAGATACAGTTTGGAAAAGACTATTTGGAAAAAGAAGAATTACTATTTATTTTAATGGTAATCGACATATATCTTATCAAATGAATAGTAGATTTGGTTCATTAAGTTATTGGTTTACACAAAATAAATAATATGGATAGAAATAAATTTGATAAGGATATAATGACAATAGCAGATATAATTATAATTGCTATTTGTCTAGTTATATTGGCAGTAGAAATTAATAAATAATTGATATATACTAATAACTATGATAGATAAAAGTAATATTAGATATCCTCCAATACAACAGATATTAGGAACACCACACTTAAATAGACCTATACAAATAAAGTGTCCTAATCCTAAGCACTTCAAGGATAGAACACCATCATTTACCATCTATCCTAATGGAGGATTCCATTGTTTTGGATGTAGAGTTCATGGAAAGAATGGGTTAGATTTTCTAATTAATGTTCTTGGTAATAGTTATAAAGACAGTATTAAATATTTAGAAGATAATAACTTAATATCATATTGGACTTGACAAAATTAATAAAGTATGATATAATAGTAGTATTATAAATTAAAAGATAAATAATAAATGAGTAATAATATTTTAGACAGACTTTCAGAAAGAGAGTTTGGAGAAAAGAAAACGTTTAATAAACCTACTATCGCTACAATTAAGCTTGATGGTTTAGGTTCTAGTCCAACAGCTGGACAATTAATTGATTGTTCAGAAGACTTTAAGCCAATTGGTAAAAAGATTACTGTTCGACCATTAAGACTAAAATATAGTCTATTGAAGGCTAATCAGTCAAGTAAGATTACTTCAACTGAATATACTAGGAATACAGATACTGTGTCTCTATTTATGAGGAACGGAGGTAACTCATTACCTGATAGTAAACCTTATGCAACTGGGACACCAGCAGATATTAGAAAGAATGATGATGCATTCAAGGTAGTGTTCGTGTTGTATTGTGTATATGAGGGTAGATTGATTAAGATTAAATTCAAGGGAGCTTCATTGTCAGGTGATAATGGATTCATTGAATTTAAGAAACAGTTCTCAAGAACTAACCCAATGTATAGATATACAATTGATATTAATTCTAACTTTATTGAGAAGTCAAGAGCAGTATCATATCATTATCTTACATTTAGTAATCCAGTTAGGGAAGATTCAGATGTTCAATTAGAAGTTGTTGAAGGATACCTTAATATTTTAGATGGAGTTAATCCTGAAACTAATACTGAATCAGTTGGAACATCAATTCCTAAGTCTGAATTAGAAGATGAGTTTGATGCATTTTAATATGTCTATGATAGACTTATTAAAATATTCTAGAGAAAAAAAAGAGAAGACTGCTTTCTTTGCATCTGATGTTCTTAAACCATCATTCGATTTATACCACAAATTTATAGGAACAGATGAGACAAATACAACTAAATGGTATGAAACATTAAGAATGGGTGCAGGTAAAGGTGCAGAGGAAGCAATGCTTGAAGTGTTGAAACAATCTGATATTGTAGATAGAAACTATAAACAGGAAGAACATGGACGTGTAGATTATACTACACACGGAATAGTTATTCATGGTTATATAGATGCTATAACAAAAGATGGATATCCAATAGAGATTAAAACAATTAATAATAAGAATTCATATGATATAATGAAGTATGACAATAATGAACCGAGAGAAAATTATGTTGGTCAACTTGCAATCTATATGGATTTTTTAAAGAGAGATACTGGATATTTATTTGTAGCATCGCTTGATGGATTAAATACTTACTTCATTAAATGTACTAGACATGACAATATATTTAAATGTGGTAATACTGAATTTGATTTAGAGAAAGAATTAACTAGATGGAAAAATCTATACGAGAATAATATTCTTAAAAAGATTGAACCTGATATATTTGAATACAGATATAAATATCCAATCAAAGATATTGAATGGGATAAGATTCCTAAATCTAAAATAGTTTCTGCTAGAAATAATAGAGCTGTTATTGGTGACTTCCAAGTTTTATATTCTCCATTCAAAGATTTATGGATAGAAAAACAGAATGAAACACTAGGATATACATCAGAAGAATTAATAGAAATTAATAAATTAACAAAAGGATATAGTAATTGGTAATATGTTTAATAAAATTATAGAAAAAAAATGGGTTGATATTTTCGTTAAGAAATTTAATGGAATTAAGACTCTATTAGCAAACACATTTGCAACGAAGGTTGATTTAGAAGCTAGAATACACAGTCTTTTAGATGTAATCTATGCAAGTGCAGTAGTAAATAAGACTAAAGCTTCAAAGATTAATCAAGTTATTCTTGAAGGAAAGCAAGCTAAGTTTGCAGAGGAACTTCTTTCTGATTCTCTAAAGAGGATTAAAGAAGATGAGTTAAGTAGAATGAAACTTGTAGTTAAATCATCTAAAGAGTTATCTAAACTATCTAATAAAAAGGATAGTAATAAGAAAACTAATGTAAAAAAGATCAAGAAGACTACAAAGAAATAGTAACACTTGACATTTAATATTTAATATGATACAATATATGAGTAAGATACTTGATATACTTAAAGTATTTTTACAATCTTTTCTAAAAGGGAAATTGACTTATATTACTGGTACGCTTATGATTCTATCAGCAATCACAGGATACTCAATGGATTTAATTACTTTGGATGAAGTAATTAATACGATTGGAGTTGGTCTTGGATTACTAGGTATCAGACGTAGTATCGGTAATATATAACTGAATAGCTAATAGTCGTAAGAGAATAGAAATAATGGAATCCTTTTAGAGACTAGCTTATAGCACAGATAAAAGCAATGGTAGCATCAGCCATTATGATGTTTACACCACAGGTCCAGGCAGTTGAAGTCATTCAACCTGTACCAATAATAGAACAAGCAAAGGAAGAATCAGTTATTATTAAGACTGAATACTCTAAGGAAGATATATATGAGATAGTTAAGTCTTCATCCGCAACATATGGTTATAAGAGTGAAGATGTAATGAAGTTAATCAGTTGTGAAACTGGTAATACATTTGATACTAATCTTCAATCTAGAGTAATACAACCATATGGAAGAGAATTATCATTTGGATTAGCCCAAATACATATACCATCTCATCCAGACATCACGGTAAGTCAGGCTAAGAATCCTTACTTTGCAATAGAGTTCATAGGTAAACATTGGGATGAAAGACACCAAATGTGGTTAATATGTACTAAGAAGTTACAGATTTAAAATACATAAGAGATTAAATAAAGTGAATAACACTAAATTTAAATCTCCATTTCAGACTAAAGATTATATAACTACAATAGTTCTTAATGGAAATCCATTATCAACTAATAGTTTGTATAGACATGCAAGAGGCATTACATATATGTCTAAGGCAGGTAAAGATTTAAAGTCTGATTATGTACAACAAGCGAAACTACAATATGAAAGTAATCCACTAAATGATGAACTGGATATTGTAGTTTTATTGTACTTTGGAGATAAAAGAAAAAGAGATTGGGACAATCATCACAAGCTAACACATGATGCATTTAATAAATTAGTTTGGGAAGATGATAGTCAAATACAAAAGGCTCTAGTTATAAAGTCATATGACAAAGATAATCCTAGAGTTGAAATAATAATATACAAACATAATGAGTAAAGATAATAAAGACAGTAGACCTAAGCCAAAGATATTATTTTTGGATGTAGAAACTGCACCACTTACATGTTATACGTGGGGTGTATATCAACAAGATGTAATTAAAGTAATTAAGACTTGGTATATGCTTTCTGTTGCTGGTAAATGGTATAATAAAGGAAAGGTATTTTCATATGCATTACCTGATTTCAAGGATAGATATAAGAAAGATAAGAGTGATGATTATGAATTAATGCTTAAGATTAGAGATTTATTGGACGAAGCAGATATAGTAGTAGCACATAATGGAGATCAATTTGATATCAGAAAAATTATGGCACGTATCGCTTTGAATAATATTCCACCACCATCACCATTTCATACTGTTGATACTAAGAAGGCTGCAAAGAAATACTTCTCATTTGATTCTAATCATCTAGCTACATTAGCAAAGATGTTAAAAGTTGGAGAGAAGATGGAAACAGGTGGTTTTGGTTTATGGGAAGGATGTATGGCTGGAGATAAAGATTCATGGGCTAAGATGATTAAATATAATAAGATGGATGTAATTGTGCTAGAACAAATCTACGAGAGATTACTACCGTTTATTAGAAATCATCCTAATGTAGGAGATGCAGATAATTTATCATGTCATATTTGTGGTTCGTTCAATGTACAACGTAGAGGATTTGCTTCTACTAGACAAGGTAATGTATACCAAAGATTTGTATGTAATGATTGTCATGCATGGGGTCAAGATAGAGTATTAATAAGTAAACCAATATTAAAGTAATGAGCAATAAAGTATATAAATATTCAGATATTGATGACAAGATTCTTTCTGCGGTATCGTTGATAGCAGATCCTGTTACTCAAACACTTTCACCAAAGGGAGGTAATGTAATGTTTATGCACAATGATAAGCCTATTATATCAAATGATGGTATTACAATAGCAAAGAATATTAATCCTGAAGATAAATTAGATAATGCTATTGTATCAATGATAAGAGAATCTTCTATAAGAACTAATAATGAAGCAGGTGATGGGACTACAACTAGTATATTACTTGCTTCCACACTAATTAAGGAAGGTATTGAGTTAAGGAAACTAGGAGTAAATCCACAAGATGTCGCTAAGTTTATTAGAACAATACCTAATAGAATAATTCCACAGATTGATGAACAAAAGAAGACTGATGTTTCTGACGAAATTAAATTTTCTATCGCGAAGATATCCGCAAGCGGTGATGACACTATCGCGAATAATACTGTCAAAACTATTAATGTAGTTGGTAATGATGGTATGGTATTCATTGACAATAATAATAAGATTGAAGATGAAGTTGTTATAGATGTAGGATATATAGTTAATGTAGGTATGTATTCCCCTGTATTTAGGAATAATGGATTCACACATATATCAGATAATACACCTGTATTATTAACTGATAAGAATTTATACTATGCAGAGGAAGTAACAACTATACTTAAGGCATTAAAATCTATTGGTTCTAAGAGTATTGCTATTTTTGCTAAAGATTTTTCAGGTAAAGCAATTGAATGGTTTAAGGCTAATCATGGAAAAGATTTATTTAATATTCTTTTAGTTAAAGTATCAGACCAAGAGACATTATTTGACATGTCAGTATATCTTAATACTCCTATTGTAAAAGATTCAGATGGTTCTATTGTAGATAATCTACCAGTAACAAAGTTTGGTTCAGCAGATAAGATTCTATCTTATGCAGATAAAACTATTATCAATAAGGATACATCTTCTAATGAAGAACTTAAAACATTATGTTCAGATATTAAGAAGAAAATAGACGAAGGTACTGATGATGAATCTCTAAAGAAAAGATTAGCGTCCCTTACTAATGGTATGGTAACTATTAAAGTGGGAGGAGCTACTGATATTGAAATTAAGGAAAGGATATTTAGATATGAAGATTCAGTTAATGCAACTAGAGCATTAATTAAGGAAGGATATTTGCCAGGAGCTGGTGTATCTTTGTGGCAAGCATGGCATAAAGATAACGAATGTATCTATGAAGATATGGTTGAAGCTTTTTGTAAGGCTCCAGCTTATAAGATAGGTGAGAATTGTGGTAAAACAAAAGAAGAAGTAGATGAAATGATGTCTACATCTGATTTGAATAATGGCTATGATGCAGTTACTGATTCAATAGTAGATGTACTAGAGAATAATATCATAGACCCATACTCAGTAACTAAGTTAGCAATAGAAAATAGTTGTTCAGTAGCAGCTAATATCTTATCAGTTAACTATTATATATTAGATAATAAAGAAGAAGAAAATGCCAACAGCAAATAAGATTGATGAATTACTAGCAGGATTCATTTCTGAATTAACAGAGCAAGAGGGATTAGAGTTAGTAGACAAAGTATTGCAACACTTTGGTGTAGCTATTGTACCTAAGTTAAGTATTGATATTCGTAGAGTTCCAAAGGCAGAAACAAAAGAATCTGAATCGCCTGAGATCGTATCACCTGAGGAAGTAACAGCACAGTAATATGATATTCGATATTGAAAAGGCTAGAATTACATTTGATAATGTACTAGTAGTACCAGTATCTGAAGAACAAACAGATGGAATCATGGCTCCCACTCAGTATGCAGATAAGCCTGAGATGGGGGAAGTGATTGCATTAGGTGATAAGACTGGTCTTAATCTAAAGAAAGGAGATATAGTCATCTACCAAAAGTACTCTGCTATTAAGTTTAAGTTTAGTGGAAAGGATTACTACATTGTCAAGTCAGATGATATCGTAGCATATTAGTACTTGACAAATTAATAAAAGTATGGTATAATATAAATACAATTATGAGAGAATTTAACACAGGTTCGACTAGGTCATCCAATGACAATAAGCTAGACTTCTCAGGATTCTTATCTCCACTTGCTTCAGAAAGATTCTGTGAATACATGTTTAAGCATAGAGTATGTGAGGATGGTACTCTGCGTGATTCGGATAATTGGAAGAAAGGAATACCTATAAAGTCATACAAGGAGTCAATGATAAGACATATGTTTCAAGCATGGTCAGCCTATGAAGGTTATAATCCTGTAGACGATAAAGGTGAACCTATAGATTTTACAGAAGCTCTATGTGCAATAATGTTTAATGTACAAGGATTGCTACATGAGTTAAGTAAAGAACAATTAAATAAAAAATAAACACATCGTATGATGTGTACTGGTACTAAGCAAATCAACATACGACATTAATACCATGATGCGATATATAATCATTTGAGCTTGCTTTTCTTTTTGCCATAAATACTAAAGTCTTAGTATCAGTACACAATATATGATAGTAAAAAAAATATAATGTTCGTTATATGTATCTTTCATAATATAAAAATAATAATATACTATATTATATATTGTAAAGTCTAGAGCAACTAAACTTTTTAAATATGCATATCATCTTGTATGGTGTGTACAACCAAGAACAAAAAGCCCGAACAAATAAAACCCTATATTCCAACCTGCG
>JACCEE011036021.1_pt1 | contig 47548 bp, 48 predicted proteins | sample 7449931 | NCBI WGS metagenome assembly JACCEE01 (sample SAMN15323457, study PRJNA562643) | freshwater metagenome | isolation source: river surface water | place: USA:Blue River Watershed | collected 2017-08-19 | reverse complement strand
TGGCAGGGTACAAGTCATATATATGACCTAGTTGACATCGGGGGTCTTGTCCGGATACGATCGCGCCGTTGTTCTTAAAAGGAGATCACATGATTCACGTTGTATTGCATGACGCAAAAGACACCGTTGCGGTGGCGGTTGTGGAGGGCATCAAGCCTGGCGTGGAACTGAACGCCTGGATCATGGATGAAGACAAGACCATCACGGTCAAGGCCATCCAGGAGATTCCCATTGGGCACAAGGTTGCGCTGAAAGACATGTCGGTGGGCGATACGGTGTTTAAGTACGGTATCGATATCGGCAAGGTGGTTGCGCCGATCAAAGCCGGCGAACACGCCCACGTACACAACATCAAGACCAAACGTTGGTAAGCCAACCCACTGCGAAGGAACAAACATGTCTGTTGTAGATAAAAACACCACTTTCTGGGGTTATCGCCGCGATAACAAGCGCGTTGGCGTGCGTAATCACGTCATTATTCTTCCGCTCGACGATCTCTCCAATGCCGCCGCAGAGGCCGTTGCGACCGCGATCAAAGGCACGATGGCGATTCCTCACCCCTACGGACGTCTGCAGTTCGGTCCGGACCTTGATCTCCATTTCCAGACCCTGATTGGAACCGGCTGTAACCCCAACGTTGCCGCAGTGGTGGTGATCGGTATTGAAGATGGGTGGACCAAGCGCGTGGTCGATGGCATCGCCAAGACCGGCAAGCCTGTGGTCGGCTTCGGTATTGAGGGCCACGGTGATCACAACACCATCATGCGGGCCTCGAAAGCCGCTAAGGAATTTGTGCAGTACGCCACGTCATTGCACCGTGTCGAGTGCCCCATCGAAGAGCTCTGGGTATCCACCAAATGCGGCGAGTCGGACACGACATCGGGCTGCGGTGCGAACCCCACGGTCGGTAATGCATTCGACAAGCTGCATCCTCTTGGCACCACCTTGGTGTTCGGCGAGACCTCCGAGCTGACCGGTGGTGAGTCCATCGTTGCGGCACGTTGCGCAAACGACAAGGTCCGTGAACGCTTCATGTTCATGTTCAATCGTTACCAAGACATGATCAACCGCTGGAAGACCACAGATCTTTCCGAATCCCAGCCTACCAAGGGCAATATCGCAGGTGGCCTGACCACGATTGAAGAAAAGGCGCTGGGTAACATTCAGAAAATCGGTAAGAAGTGCACCGTGGATGGTGTGCTGGATAAGGCAGAAATGCCCACGCACTCCGGCCTGTTCTTCATGGATTCATCCTCTGCCGCGGCTGAGATGGTGACCCTGTGTGCAGCCTCTGGCTTTGTGGTGCATTTCTTCCCCACGGGACAGGGTAACGTGATCGGGAACCCCATACTCCCCGTGATCAAGCTTTGCGCCAACCCGCGCACGGTTCGTCTGATGTCCGAGCATATCGATGTGGATTGCTCAGGGCTATTGCAGCGCGAAATGACGCTGGATCAGACCGGCGACAAGCTCCTCGAGTGCATGTTGGCGACAGCCAACGGCCGCTGGACGGCCGCCGAGGCGTTGGGTCACCGTGAGTTTGTGCTCACCCGTATCCACGAGTCAGCGTAATTTTGGTGCCGTGTGTTAAAAAAGGGTCAGCGTGCTGACCCTTTTTTTTACCTCGTGTTTTGTGTTCCTAGGCTACCTGGTTTACGGACTGACGGGCTTTGGCGCATCCATTGTGGCCCTGCCGTTGATCGCCCAAGTCATCCCATTAAAGCTGGCGGTTGTACTGATGGTGGTGATGGACCTGATCGCGGGTTTTTTGTTTGGCCTTAAAAATCGCCGTGATGTGAGCTTTGCAGAGGTCCGGCAGTTGTTGCTTTGGGCCGTACTGGGCATGGTCCTTGGTGTCACACTTCTGGTGAAGGCCCCAGAGTCCTTGCTTCTGGTGATTCTTGGCGCGTTTGCGGTGTTTCAAAGTGGCCGCAATTTGTTGTCTCGACCGGTCGATTTCACTCCGATTGGATCGGGTTGGCGTCTGATCTACGGCACGGTAGGGGGTGTATTTTCTGCGCTCTACGGCACCGGCGGGCCCATCTATGTCATTTATATCGCCCGCCGTGTGGCGTCCGAAACGGTCCGTCGCGCCACGGTGGCATTTCTTATTTTCATCCTAGGCTTTGGCCGGCTGGGACTTTTTGTGGTGGCTGGCCTTCTTTTTGACCCCCAGCTCTTGCCTTATCTGGCAGTCTGCCTTCCGGCGTGTCTTTTGGCCGTCTACACCGGCAGCTGGCTTCGAAAGCGGCTGCACGTGCGCCACCTGAATCAGCTGGTGTGGATGATTGTGGGCATCGCGGGCCTGTCATTGCTGATCCGACATCTGCCCGTGCTTGTCCAACAATAACTGCTATGCAGGCTGAGGCTCGTTAAGGATCGTCTCGCCAGGCTTCACGCGTGTAAAGGCCACCGGCGTCCAGCTGAGTTCAAGCTTTCCGTTTGACTGTGCCCGGATCGTCGTGAATGCAGACTGTTCGAGATGCCGCGTCTCGGGAAAGTCTTCCCTGAAATGGGCGCCTCGGGAGTCCTCGCGTGCCAGTGCGGCGACGGTCACCGCATGGCTCACATCAATCAGATTGCGAAGGTTTAACCAATCGTGCCATGTCAGGTTGTAGGCGCGATTCGCTTCGGCCAAGCCGGTCTGCTGCAATTGCGCAGACAGTGAGGAGAGCTCGTGTTGGGCAGACGCCAGGTCTGCCTGCTGGCGAAGAATGCCGACTTTGTCCCACATGGTCGTGTAGAGGCTTTCGCGGATCTGTTCCAAGCCACGGCCATTCTTGCTAAATGGCAGGTCGTGTTCGGAGACGCTGCGTGCAATCGCATCGTGATCGGCCGGTGCGAACTCCTGTCGGCCAGCAATCCACCGGGCCATGGTTTCGCCTGCGATGCCGCCAAACACGGTGGAATTTGCGACACCATTTCCGCCAAGCCGATTGGCACCGTGCACGCCGCCCGTGTCTTCACCGGCGGCAAACAAGCCGGGAAGTTCAGTCGAGCAGTCTGGTTGAAACACTACGCCGCCCATCATGTAGTGGGCAGTTGGAACCACCTCAACCAGACCGCCGGCAAGGTCGAAACCACAGTCTGCGCAGCGCTCGACCATGCCCTTGAATGCTTTGCGGACCTTGTCGGGGCCCAGGTGCGACATTTGAATGTATACGCCCCCGTTGGGCGAGGAGCGCTTCGCACGCATCTCGGAATAGATGGATCGCGAGACAATGTCACGCGTTGCGCGCTCTCCGCGCGGATCGTAGTTGTGCATGAAGCGCTCATGATGTCCGTTGAGCAGGTAGCCTCCAGCACCGCGCAGACCCTCTTCAATCACGGTGCCGGTCATGCGTGTGCCGGCTCCGGCCAGTAGGCCCGTAGGGTGAAATTGCACCATCTCCATGTCGCGAAGTGGTAGCCCTGCACGCAATGCCATCGCCAGGCCATCACAGCTCTTGTCGCCTGATGGCGTGTGATATTTGTACATGGTGGGACCGCCGCCGGTCGCCAGCAAGACGGCCTTGGCCCGGACAAATACATACTCGCCATCGCGCATGTTGATCATCAGCACGCCAGCCAGTTGCTGCCCATCGTTGGAGCGAATGAGTTCGACAGCGCGGTGTTCCTCAAGCCTTGCAATGCCACGCGCCCAGACCTGTTCCGCAAGCCGGTTAATGATTTCGATGCCGGTCAGATCGCCTTTGTGAACGGTGCGATCAAAGGTCTGCCCAGCAAATGCTTTCTGGTGAATCGTGCCGTCGGGATTGCGGTCAAAAAAGCATCCCAGTTCGTTTTCGAGTTCGTGAATTCGTTCAACTGCCTTGGTGACCAATGTCCAGGCCAGCTCTTGATCGGCAAGCCACTTGCTGCCCTCGATGGTGTCCATAAAGTGGCGCTCCACCGAGTCGCCCTCGGCCAGGGCCACGTTGTAGCCACCCTGGACCATTCGTGTGCAGCCGCATTTGCCGAGCAGCCCTTTGACCGCAATGGTGATGGAGGCATTGGGCGCATGTTGATGTGCATGCAGTGCGGCAAATAAGCCAGCGCCGCCCGAGCCCAGAATCAAGATGTCGGTACTGATTGTTTTCATACGGAGATGCCCAGCTGAGAGAGAACCTTGTCGCGTTGTGCTGCACTGTGCGCGCGCACGGCATCGTAGAGGCTGCCGCCATGGCTGTCCATGCCGACCAGAAGCGGTCCAAAGTTTCGAATCTTGAAACGCCAGAGCGACTCTGGATTCAAATCATCAAGATCGACATCTTCGATTTGCTCGATCCAGGTGGTCTCCAGCGCTGCTGTGCCACCAATGATGGCCAGATAGGCCCCACCGAGTTCTTTGAATGCAGCCTGAGAGCCTTCGCGCATCCCACCTTTGCCCACGATGAATCGCACACCGTATTCCGACATGAGTGGGCGTGTGAAGCGTTCCATACGGTCCGATGTGGTGGTTCCGATGCAGACAGGGGCGTAGCCGGCCGGATACTCCGGGCTGGCCGGCACTTTTTTAACGTTTGGCGCGGTGTGAATCACAGCGTGTCCACGAAGATCAAACTTTGTTTTTCGGCCCCGATCGAACATGTGAATCTGGGTGGCATCCCGAATGCCAAACAGGGTCTGCTGCAATGTGACCGTATCGTTGACACGGAGCTGTCGGACCTGATCTTCGGTCACGGGCATAGTAAGGTCGTAGTGGGCCATGGACGTCTCTCTGGAATTAGTAGCCGTACTGGGTGCCGGAGGCTGTAATTTCAGCCGTTGCACGGCGTGCAGAATGGCATTGCATATTGACGGCGACAGGATTCATGGTGATGTGTGTCGCAGCCATCTCAACGTGCACTGCGAATGCTGTGCCATCGCCGCCAAGACCCTGCGGCCCGATGCCCAGTTGATTCACGGCCTGCGAAAGCTCCTCTTCGAGCCTCTGGCCCTCGGGGTCTGAGCAGTGTGTGCCCAACGCCCGTGTGGCTGCTTTTTTGGCCAGTGCCACGCATAAGTCCGAGGTGCCGCCCACGCCGACACCCACAATCGTGGGCGGGCAGGTCTTGCCGCCAGAGGCCAACACGGAATCAACCACAAAGGTTTTCACGGCCGCCAAGCCTTCGGCAGGGATGGCCATACGCAGGTAGGAGTTGTTTTCCGAGCCACTGCCTTTGGGCACCATCTCCAGCTTGACCATTCCGGGTGTATCGATGAAATCGATGTGGATCACTGGAACATTAAGCCCGCATGAGGTGTGCTCATTTTTCCGCGTGATCGGGTGGACTACCGATGAACGCAGTGGGTATTCACGTGTGGCCCGCTCGCAGCCTTTTCGAATCGCTGCTTTAAGCTGCATGCCGTCGCACTGCACGTCCCGCCCGATCCACATGTTGTAGATAGGAATACCGGTGTCTTGGCACAGCAAGTTATCCGTCTCTTCGGCCACCGATATGTTTTTGATCATGGTGGCCAGGATGCCCTTCGCTGTCGTGTTGGTTTCCTTTGTCGAGAGCGATTGAAAACCGGTTTTGATATCCGGTGGAAGGTCCTTAAGGGCCCGGATGTAGAGTTCTTTGGCCGCCTCTTCAACGGCACGTGGGTCAATTTGAAACATCAGTTCACCAAGCTGTAGAGAAATAAAAATCCCGTGGTGCCCGAGATCAGCACTGTGGCGGTGATCCAGCCCGAGCGCACGCCTCTCCACGGCCCAAATTCAATCAGAATCAATCGGATTCCGCCGACCAAGTGCAGCGTCAGCAGCACCACCAGCCCCCACTCGGCAAACTTCACCACCGGTGAATCGGTCCAGCGTAGGGCGCTCTCCAGCGCGGCCTCGCCACGAAGTGCCTGCGAAAGCACGAAAAAATGAAGGGGCAGAAAGAGCCCTAAGAGCAGCCCAGAGACGCGGTGCACGAGAAAGGCACCGTAGGCGAGTGTGCGGGAGCGGGAGCCGCGACGTGGGCTGCCGCCCAGGCTGGATGCGGTGGATACAGGCGAGGTGTTCATGCGAAGCTCACTCCCCACACAGCAGCAAAGCCCATGATCACGATGACAAAGGAGAGTGCCCGCGACAGCGTTCGGGCAGCCTGAGAGGAGAAACGGCCCCATTCTTGCGCTATTTTCGCCACTCCCAACGGCACATGGATTGCGCAGGCCAACACAAAGAGCGCGTAAAACAACGCGAACGCCACGTTACCCTGGGTACGGCCTAGAATTTCGGCCGCTGTTAAGCCACCACGCATGGCGTAGATCATGATTGCGAGATGCACCACCACAAACACGGTCAGCACCATCGCACTGATACGTTGCCAGTACCATGCGCGCGCTTGAGCGATTGCCGTCTGGTCCATGCTCAGAGCTCCCCCTTGGCGGCCATGCGGCCGATTTTTTTCTTCAGTCCTGCAATTCCAGCTGTTGGCGAGATGCCTTTTGGGCAGCGCTCGGTGCAGAGAAAGTGGCTGTGGCAGGCATGGCATCCCGCATCACCCGCAATGGCCCGCAGCCGCTCCAAGTGCTGCGTGTCACGTACATCATTGGTCAGGGTCCAGGCCCGATTGAGCGCAGCAGGTCCAAGGTAATCTGGCCGCCAGGCCACGACATCGCATGAGCTATAGCAGACACCGCAGCCGATGCACTCAATACCCGCGTCGGCCGCCCGGCGTTCAGGGGAGTCGGGCTTGACGGTTGCAAATGCATCGTGGCGGGTCGTGGATCCCGTGAATTGGCCTTTGGCTCTCGCCCACTTATCAAAGAAAGGCGCCATGTCGGTGGCGAGATCTTTGATGACAGGAAGATTGGAGAGAGGTGCGATTTCCAGCGTGTTGGAGTCATCAAGCACTTTACCCACATGGGTACGGCACGTCCATCGTGCTTGGCCATTGACCAGCATTGCACACGAGCCGCACATACCCACACGGCATGCAAAGCGGTAGCTCAGCGTTGGGTCCAGTTCACGTTGGACGTAGGTCACGATATCCAGAATGGTCTGGCTCTCGGCACGCGGCACCGGATAGGTTTTGAATTCGCCTCGCTCTGTGCCGCGCCAGATACGCACGGTGATTGTTTTAGGCTTCGATGAGTTCTCGATGGACATATTCGTAATGGGCGGTGTTGACATGTGAAAGTCGCCATTCCACGGGCTGTCGGTTGAATGTGAATGCGATACGGCGAATCTCAAGTACCGGGTCTCCGGGATTGAGCCCCAGTGGCTTGGCGGTCGCTGCCGTTGCAGCCGTGGCGCGCACCCGTTCATCAATGTGGATCACATTGACCCCGAACGCATCCAGATACAGGTTGTACAGGGTGTTGGGTCGGTTACGGACCATGTCCTCGGTGAGCCCGGGAAAACGGTGGGCAGCCAGCGTGATGTTGTCGATGATGACAGCGCGGCCCTGCATGATGGACAGGTTCTTTATTTTCAAGACCTCGCTGTTAGCTTCTATGCCTAACTTCAGGGCGGTGACCCGATCGGCTTTCCCCACGGAAAAGCCTGCGAGTGAAATCTCCGGGTAGGTCCGCGGCCCGTCGTGTGGGCTGATGTTGAAAAATTGGAAGAATTGCCGAGGCCGGTTGTGGCTGGCCACGAATGTGCCGAGTCCTTGCTGGCGCACCAAAATATGGTCACTCACCAGGCCGTCGATGGCTTTTCGCAGGGTTCCTATCGAGACACCGAACCGTTCGCAGAGCCGTTTTTCAGAGGGAATAGCCTCATCGGGCCGCCATTCCCCCCGCGAGAGCGCATCGAGAATCTGGCGTTGCACGGATTGGTACAGCGGTCCATTGCCGCGGAATGCATCGAGCCCGTTCATACCCACTGATGGTAGCGAAACCGGCTGAGAGATACAACTCATATAGTTGACTCGGCCGGTGGGGCTCGTTAGGATCCATGCTTCGCAAGTGATTATCGCGGCCTGGGCCAGGGGGGGAAGGATGTCTGCTGTTGTCGTTACGGAGTTTATGGACCAGCCGGCCGTGGATGCGCTGTCGGCGAAGTTCTCGGTGCTTTACGACCCCACGTTGGTGGACGATTTGGCTCGTCTGAAAGTAGCCATTGCCGGTGCCGAGGCAGTGATTGTGCGCAATCGCACCCAGGTCAATCGCGATCTGTTGGCGTCGGCGCCCAAGTGCCGAGTCGTGGGTCGGCTGGGCGTGGGGCTGGACAACATCGATTTACCAGCATGTCAGGAGCGAGGCATCACGGTGATTCCCGCAACGGGGGCGAATGCCCGGGCGGTCGCCGAGTATGTGGTGGCTACTGCATTCGTATTGCTCAGGGGTGCATTTTCGTGCAGCGCTTCGGTTGCCAATGGGCAGTGGCCGCGTCTTGCGTATTCCAACGGATTAGAAATTCACGGCCGTGTGATGGGCGTGGTCGGTTTTGGGGGCATTGGGCGGCTGGTGAGCGATCTGGTGCGGCCACTGGGCATGCGCGTGATCGCATTTGATCCGGCACTCTCGGAGACTGACCCGGCCTTTTCGACCCATCAGGCTCAGCACTGCGCCCGGCTTGACGATGTGCTGCGTCAGGCCGATGTGGTGAGTCTTCATGTGCCGCTGAACGAACAGACCCGTCATCTCATCAATGCCCAGCGCATTGCGCTGATGAAGTCGACCGCTGTATTGATCAACACGGCCCGTGGCGGTGTCGTGGATGAGCAGGCGTTGGTCGAAGCGATTCGCGCGAAAGCGCTCGGCGGAGCTGCATTGGATGTGTTTGAGCGCGAGCCTTTGCCAGGCACTACGCTGCCCAACGACCTGCCGCAGCTTATTCTTACACCGCACATCGCAGGCTTGACTCAGGAAGCGAACGAGCGTGTTTCCAGCATGATTGCCGAGCGGGTCGCCAGTGCACTTCAACACGAAAAGGGGTAGACCATGAAGATGACGGTTTCCGATTGCCGTGCGCTTTGCGCACAGGCCTTTGCACGACGTGGTGTGATCAGCGCCCAGGCGGAGCCCACGGTAGAGGCATTGATTCTGGCTGAAGCTCAGGGGCTAGCCTCGCACGGCATTTCCCGGGTTCCCATGTACCTTGCCCATGTGGCGCATCAGCGTGTTGATCCTAGGGCTGTGCCGGTGATTCGTCGCGAGACAGCGTCTGCAGTGCTGGTGGATGCCGCGAATGGATTTGCGTTTCCAGCCTGTGATCTCGCCGTTTCGCATGCCATCACGAAGGCCAAAGCGACAGGCATCGCGATAGGTGCTGTGACCAACAGTCATCATTTCGGTGTTGCAGGGAATCATCTCTTGCCGATGGCACAGGCCGGCCTTGTGGGCTGGGCGATGGGCAATTCACCGGCTGCTATGCCCGCCTGGGGTGGCCGCCGAGCAATTTTTGGCACCAATCCGATGGCCGCGGTTTTCCCCCGGGCAAAGCAGGCTCCCATTCTTGTGGATTTGTCGCTCTCTGAAGTGGCGCGAGGAAAAATTATGGTGGCCGCGAAAAATGGCCAGCCCATTCCTCAGGGCTGGGCGCTGGATGCGCAGGGTCAGCCCACGACCGATGCAAAGGCTGCTCTGGCCGGCATGATGCTGCCGATGGGGGGCGTAAAGGGCGCGATGCTGGCGTTGGTTGTGGAGTTGATGGTGGTGGCGCTCACCGGCGCTCAGTTCGGGGCTGAGGCTGACTCGTTTTTTGTGGATGCCGGTAATCAACCAAGACTTGGCCAGGCATTTATCGCGATAGACCCCGCTGCACTGGCGGGATCAGCCGTGTACGAGGCGCGTGTGTCTGCATTGATCGAGACCATGCTCCAAGACCCAGAGGTACGGCTTCCCGGTGTGCGTCGCTTCGCTCTGGCCGAGCAGGCGATGAGCGATGGGCTTGAGCTGCCCGAAGCACTGGTCGAGCAGATTCGTGCCATCGGCTAGAAAGCCCACACTCATTGTTGTTCCGAGGGCCTGAACGTGACCATTGAATCGTGGGCCGGAGATGTTACTGAGCTTGCGCAAGAGGCTGCGGCACTGGCGCTCCAACGATTTCATGAAGGCGCAGGGTGGATTGAGAAAGGCCAGGGCGACTGGGCCAGCGATGCAGATCTTGAAGTTGAGCAGTTGATTCGTAAGGGTCTGGCGGCGATCGCACCCGGCACACGTGTGCACGGCGAGGAGGCTGGGATGGGGGATCCTTCCGCCTTAGGTTCATCGTCTGCGCAATCGGCATTGACGTGGCATGTGGATCCTATTGATGGCAGCGCAAATTTTGTACGCGGTATTCCGCATTTTGCGACTGTGATCTCGTTGAGCGAGCAAACGCCATCAGGTGATGTGTGCATTCATTTCGGTGTAACGGTGGATCCCTGCAGAAGTGAGTCCTTCGTTGCTGTGCGCGGCAATCGTACCCAGCTCAATGGTCGAGATATCCATGTTGCGGCTGAACGTTCAGCCATGAAAAGTCTGCTCGCAGTCGTAACACCTAAACCAGATGTCCGGTACATGGAGTCTTTTTTAAAGTGGTTTTCACAACAGATCGTGAGCGTTGGTGGTGTACGTCGCAGCGGTGCAATGGCCATTGATTTGGCGTGGCTCGCATGCGGCCGCATTGACGCATTTGCAGGATTTGAATTGGCACCCTGGGATATCTACGCTGGTGTCATACAGGTTGTCGGTGCGGGTGGATGTGCACAGCCGCATCATCGTATTAGGTCATTCCCTAATGAAGAGCCACTTCAGCTGTGTTTAGTGGCAAATTCCGATTCGTTGTTATCAAAATTATCAGGAGACGAAGATGGCAGTTAACACAAAACGCAACATGCGACGCGCAGTGATTGCGGCGATGGCGACAACGTCAGTGGTGGCCATGATGGGTCATGCCCCTCAGGCCTATGCACAGGCCTACCCGAATAAACCGGTGAAGCTCGTTGTGCCCTTCGTGGCCGGAGGTGCGACCGACATTGTTGCGCGTCTCGTGGCGCAAAAGCTCACCACGATGTGGGGGCAGTCTGTGGTCGTTGAAAATCGTGGCGGTGCAGGCGGAAACATCGGTGCCGATGCGGTGGCCAAGTCCGCGCCCGATGGTTACACAATCCTGGTGACCTCCGGCAGCATTGTGACGGTGAATCCGCACATGTATGCCAAGATGCCCTTTGATGCGAAGAAAGATCTGGTGCCGATCACCAACATCACCAGCGGCCCCCAAGTCTTGGTGGTGAATCCATCTGTGCCTGTCAAGAATGTGAAAGAGTTGATTGCTTTGGCAAAGAGCAAGCCCGGTCAGTTGAACTTTGGTTCGGCGGGTGTGGGCAGCCAAGTCCATATGGCCGGTGAGGCATTTGTGTATGCCGCGGGTATCGATGCCCAGCACATCCCTTATAAAGGTGAGGCTGCGGCTTACACCGACGTGGCCGGCGGCCAAGTCGAGTTCATGGTGGGCAACATTGCCAGCGGCACGGGTCACATTCAGGCGGGCCGGGTTCGTGCGCTTGGCGTGACCAGCCTGAAACGTTCACCGCAACTGCCCGATGTACCGACGATTGCTGAGGCAGGCCTCCCAGGCTTTGAAAATACCGGGTGGTTTGGTTTTATGGCACCCGCAGGAACACCGAAGGCGGTGATCGACAAGATCCATGCCGATACAGTGAAGGTGCTCAAAGAGCAGGATGTGAAAGATCGTCTGAACCAGCTGGGCATGGCGCCGGTTGGCAACACGCCCGCTGAATTTTCAAAAGAAATCGCTGCGGAGTTCGAGCGTTGGGGCAAGGTGGTAGCGGCCCGCAAGCTCAGCGCCAACTAAGCAAGCACACTAAGTAACATCCAGGCGGTTTGTTCATGCACATCTAAACGTTGCGGTAGCAGGTCAGCCGTAGGCTGATCACCTGCTACCGCAACGATCGGGAAAACCCGCCGAGCGGTGCGCACTGTTTTTCCAGTGGCCGTGATGCCGCTCTTTTCGGGTGATGAAATTGCTGTTTTGGTCGTTACGGCCCGGCAGCCTGTGATCATTGCGATCGGTCTGCAGCGTCTCGGGATTTCGTCACTTTTGCTTTGCTGTACAGAGTCAGGTACGACACGGCCTGCCAGAAGTAGATCGCGCCAACGATGGCAGAAATCACACACCCAATGCTCACGGCGATGATGATCAATGCGCCCGAGAGTCCGCTTTGAGCGGTGAGAATGCCTGCGGTGATGGGCAGCAGAAACAAGAATACGGTTCCCCACAGAGCGGAGAGTGCAGCCCGGTCGCGGTCATCAAGCTTCATGGTCTGCGTGTGCGGCGAACTCGGATGCTGTGCCTGGGGTCTTGTCGGCCAGTAGGGGGATTTATTCCCGATCGAAGGGCACTAAAACCACCGGGATCGTGGTCTTAAGCATGACCTTGTGGGATACCGATCCAAGAATCAACTCTTCCATCACGTTATGACCACGTGAGCCCATCACGATCAGATCCGCCTGCAATTCCTTGGCGGTTTCCAGGATCACTTTTGCGGGGTCACCATCAAGTACCCGCACGCTACGCATGTAGTTATGGACCTCGTATTCGGGGTGGGCAATGTCAAAGGTATTGATGCGGCGGCGAAACAATTCTTCCGCGGGATTATGGCTGGCCCGGATCTGCTCTAAGTGCTCCTCGCTTAAGTCATCGTGCGGCAATCCAATGCCCGGGCGAATCACGCTCACACCATGCAGTTCGGCTTCAAAGCGCTGTGCCAGTCCAACCGCATGCCGAAAGACCATGGGCGAGCGTGGGGTGAGATCGGAGGTGTACAGAATCGATTTTATGGAATAGCGCATGCCGTCTCCCGGGCGGATTTAGTCGTATGGCGCAAGGATAACGAACTTTTCCTGTTGGGTCATGCCGAACAGGTTGGCTTTGGTCTACACTGATGTTGTCTGCGGCCCGTTTGGGTTTTATTTCCTTGAACCAATGCCTTAGCGCGAGGGCTTGAGAATTGTCCGGCAGGCGAGAGTCGATTCTTTGCAGTTGACCCCAGAGCCGGTCTGATCTCGCCCACCTGAACCTTCGGTTCAGGAATGCGGCCCGAGTGGGTCGCAGACACCCTCACCATTACAGCAGCTTGGCGATGTCCCAGATGTCGTCTTCCATCATCTCCCTGACTTCCACCATGACCAGCCGGCCCGCGCGGTCAATCACAAAGAGCTGTGGAAGGCCTTTTCGCTGCTTGTAAATGTCTTGCCACGCCGCAGAGGCCATGCCGGCTTTAAAGGCATACCCTCCCTTTTTCATGTAGGTCTGCGCCGATTCTTTGGTTTTATCCAGGCTGATGGTGATGACTTCTAATCCTTTGGCTCGGTGGGTCTGGTAAAACTTGTCAAGGATCGGGTTTTGCCGCGCACAAAATGGGCACCATGATCCCCAGAATTCCAACACAATTACGCGGCCTTTGAGCGCTGCCCAATCAACCTGTGTTCCGTCGAGAAGTTCCAGAGGAGGCAGGTCTACCCGTTTGCCGATTGCCCAGGCCGCTGGATTGGCCCACAGGGAATGTGCAATGCCGAGCACCATCGATCCCGCAAGAGTGAGAAGGCATCGCCGGGTGTGATCGGGGTGCGGCATAGGCGTTAGGTGGGCTTAGGCCCGTAATGTGGACGCGATGATCGTAACAAGAACGCGGCCAGCGCAGGTAGAAGAATCAGTGCGCCGAGCAGATTCACCAGAAACATGAAGCCCAGCAAGATTCCCATATCCGACTGAAACTGCAGCTCCGATCCCATCCATGTCAGTACCGAGGCCGTCATAGTGATGGCGGTGAACAGCGAGGCTGTGCCCCGGTCACGCAGCGATTGAAACAGGGCTTCCTGAAGATTGGCTCCGTGTTGCAAGGCATGACGAATACGCTCAAAAAGGTAGATGCCGTAGTCGACCCCCACCCCAACACCAAGGGCAACCACCGGGAGCGTGTTGACCTTCACACCAATATCGAGCACGGTCATGACTGCATTGCACAGTACCGTCACGATGCCCAGTGGGATGATGATGCACAAGGTAATACGGAGCGATCGAAATGCCAGAAGGCACAGCAGGGACACCGATGCAAACAAGGCCAGATTCACCCAGCGGTCGGCCGCACTGACCACCTGATTGGTAGCGGCCATAACGCTAAGGTTGCCCAGCCCGATCTTGAATACCAGCTGCTCATTGTTGTGGGTGTCTGCAAAGCGCTCGACATCGCGGACCACCGATGCGATGGTGTTGGCCTGATGGTCGTTGGTGTAGATGTAAATCGGCATCGCGGTGCAGCCTGGATTCATAAACGCATTACCCAGACGCGTGGCCGCTCCTGCCCCTTGCGCCAGTTGCGAAGGGTGGTCAGGCAGCGCATACCACTTGACATTGTTTTCGGCATAGGCCTGCGCGACAGAGGTGGTGAATCCTGCCAGGCTGCGCACCGTAGAGACGCCCTCGTTTTGCCGAAGCTGCAGCTCGAATTCGCTCATCGCATCCATGATCTTGGGATCCACGCACGGGGATTCGCTGCCTCCGGCTTCGACGACAACCTGCATGACATCGATACCGATTGCAAATTTTTCGGTGATCACGCGTACATCTTGGTTGTAACGAGAGTTGGCACGTAGCTCAGGTACCCCCTTTCCCAGATCGCCGATCTGAAGGTCTTTGGCTATCCATAGCCCGCCCGACAGAATCGCTATGCTGAGCGCGATCACGGCAAGCGCCACGCGCTGCTGCGCAATGCAAGACATGGTGCGCCACAATCCGACGAGTTGTTGTTCATTGCGGGGCTTGAGTTGTGCGCCTGAGCGGTAAGAGAGCAGAGCGGGCAGCAGAAGTTTATTGGTCAGAATCATTAAGACCACACCTAGCGTGGCGGTAAATGCCAGCTCTCGGACAATTTCAATATCAACAAATGCAATCACGCCGAATCCGAGTCCATTGGCCAGCAGCGCCATCGTCCCCGGAACAAAAAGCCGACAAAAGCTGACCTGCGACGCATGCGCGGGGCTGCTGCCTTGAAGAATCTCAATGCGCCAGGCATTGGTCATCTGCACGGCATGCGACACGGCGATCGAAAAAATCAGAAAGGGCACCAGTATCGACATCGGATCCAAGCCGAGCCCCACCAGCGGCATCAGGCCCAAAAGCCAAATCACCGGGATCAGTGAGCACCCTAAGGCGTACAACGTAAGCATCCAGGATTGGGTGTACCAATAAAGCAAGGCTAGGGTCACCACGAAAGCGATCGCAAAAAATATCAGCACCCCCGCAGCCCCTGAGGCGATATCACCGACAGCCTTAGCAAACCCGATGATCTGAATTGCGTGTCGATCGCTTTCATGCCGCTCGCGAATCTGCTCAAGCTGGTTAGCGATGGTGCGCAAATCCAGACGTTGCCCTGTCGTCGCATCGCGGTCTTTGAGCACGGCGCTGACCATCACCGCACTGCCATCTTGGGCGACAATCCGGCCGACCCAATCGGATTTCCCTACGTTGATGCGAATCTGCTCGAGCTGCTCTGGCACGCCTTGGAAATCCGCCGAAACGATATTCCCCCCTCGAAAGCCTTCTTCGACCACTTCGTTGTAGCGAACATTGGGCGTAAAGAGCGATGTGACAGAGCTGCGCTCGACACCTTCAATGAAAAATACCTCTTCCGTGATTTTCCGAAGCAACGCGAGGGTCTCTGGCGTGTAGACATCACCTTGTGTGGGTGTAATCGACACCAAGACACGGTTTGCCCCTCCGAAGACATCTTGGTACTTGAGAAAAACCTTCATGAAGGGGTGGTCCAGCGGAATCATCTTGGTGAACGCTGCATCTGCCCGAAGCTGTGTTGCGGTGCCGGCGAGCACCACGGTGATCAGCAGAAAAAGGCCGACCAAAAGCTTTCGATAGCGAATCAGGTGGTCGGCAAGGCTGCGAACCCACCGGGGCCCAAGGTCGTGAGACGGTGGATCAAACGACTGCATCAGCGCGTTCCCGTGGCCGGCCGTTGTGTAGCTCCGGCATTGGATTCGAATGATTTGAGACCAGCTTTTCCGGCAATCCATAGTCTGCCGTCAGAGGACTCCATAAGGTCGGAGAGGCTGGCGTCCCAGCGTTTCTCAAGCCGAAAGTGTTGACCATCGTTATCACTGATGGCGGTCATGCCCTGATCACCCACCAGCATAATTCGTCCGTCTGAGAGTTGCCGGCCGGACATCCATGCCATTGTGGTGGGTACCTCTATCGGCTGCCATGTACCTGGAGGGTTGGCTTGCCGGTAAATACGGCCACGCATTCCAAATACGATGCGGGTGCCTTGGGAGGTCAGGACTGCACCAAAAAAAGATCCTGCGTAAGGCGAGCTCATCTCACGCCATGTCAGGCCATCAGGCGATTCGGCCAGTGTGCCGGACTCGCCCACCATCAGCCACGATCGGCGGATGGGATCCACACAGAGTTGGTAGATATGCCATTCAAAATCGTCTCCTAGGGGTTTGATCGCAGACCAACTTTTGCCAAGGTTTGTGGACTGGGCCATACGCCCGAATGCGCCTCCGACAATCACGCGGCGTTCGGCATCAATGGCTACCGTGAGCAGTGCATCCTGGTTTGGATTAAACGTACGACGAATGGCCTCCGGAACGGCTCGCCACTGCTGCCCAGCATCCTCCGAAACAAAGATGACACCGCTGTGACCTACGGTCACCGCAAGCCCACTAGGGTGTGCGGCCAAGGCAGTAAAGTTTCGCGGCGTGGGCAGTCGTGTGACTTGCCAATGGGATTCCGGCGTAGAGCGCGCAATCAGTCCGCGTTCTCCGCAGGCCAGCAAGATGGAGCCTACACGCGCGAGGCCGAAAAATGAGGCGCGGTCAATGGCTACAGGGCCGCTGGAAGATGGCCCTTGTCCAGAAGTCTGCGCCAGTGCAAGTGGCGCTTGAGAGAAAACAAAGAGCGCCTTCCCGAGATGGGAGAGGCGCTTGAGAAAACGACGACGGGTGAGGAGGGTTAGCGGGTTCCCCGACGCCGAAGCGCGTCGGTCTGAAAGTCCGACCATGAAGATTTAATCCCGAATTCAATCGGTTTTTTGACTTCGTTGTCCAGATGGGAAATCAGCACATTGCCGTTGTTCAGGTCGTGCCAGGCTTGAACGCTGTACCAGGGCACACCATGATCGTAGATCTGGATGAAACCATGCAGTCCCACGCGCCAAATCTGGCCCCGTGTGTCGTAGCAATCTTCTACCAAAACCATCCAGCTGTCTTCATCCAACAAAAAGACACGCTTACCGAAGATATGTTTGCTGCCGGCTTTAAGCGTAGCTTCGACGACCCAAACACGGTGCTTTTCATAGCGCATCAGATCACTTCGTACAGTGCCTTTGCCAATCACGTCGGCGTACTTTAATGATTTGCTGCCGACACGATAGGTGTTGTAAGGCACGAGCATCTCTTTACGCCCAAGCAGTTTCCAGTCGTAGCGATCCAGGGCGCCGTTAAATGCAAAGTACTGGTCGGTGACACGCATGCCCTCGGTGCCGTCGGCCACGTTGTCGTAAGCCAGATCGGGGGCCCGACGCACACGCCGTTGGCCGGCGTTGTAGACCCAGGCAGCCCGTGGATTTTTAAGCGGGTCTTTGAACTCATGGACCATGTAGACTGTTCCTGCAAGGGCAGGGGGTGCGGTGTACTGCGAGATAAATGCCAAGTGCAATCCGCTGTCTACCTGTGATGGCGTGATGTTCTCAGCATAGACCACCCGATCGGTGTAACCGACTCGGTAGTAGTCGCCGTTGGCCCGCACAGGAAACCAGGAGTATTCGCGATCGTATCCGCCGCCGGCGTAGTGCAGCAGGAAGTTGAACATCGCTTCCTCGCCTGTTTTAGGCGTCGGAAATGGGATGGTTGTGCGCGAGTGGTTCAGCAGATTGCCGCCCTTGAGCTGGACCTTGCCGGCCTCGGCGGTGATATCCGCAACGATTCGCTCGGGTAACGCCGCGGTGCGATGCGAACGGTAGACCGGCATGCGGAATTCCGGATTTTTCTTCAGCAGGGCCAGTGTGCCCTCGGTCAGCTGGTCTTTGTATTGATCGGCATTGGCCGCGGAAATCGTAAAAAGCGGTTTCTCGCCTTGGAATGGATCGATATAACCGCTCTGCGCGGAGTAACCGCTGGGGGGCTTGAGTAATCCCCCGGTGTAGGCAGGAATCGATCCGTCGGCACTGGCGCCGCGGATCGCTCCTGAGTACGTAAGGTCTGCTGCTTGCGCCGAAGCGCTCACCGGGGCGACAAGACCGGCGAGACCCAGAGTGCCGGCCAGAGGCTGCGCGGACACGGCCGCCAACATCAGTTGGCGGCGTGATGCGTCTGCTGCGTTTGATGCATTTGATTCGTTCATGAGTGTCGGAATCAGAACGAGGTGCTGAAGGCCAGGCTCATGAAGTCGCGATCACGGAACGGATCGTACTTTGCCGAATCACCGTAGCGTACATAGCTGAGTTCAATGTTATGCACACGCTGGATGTTCAGACGGAAGCTCGCGCCGTAAATCTTGCGGTCTTCGATGAACTGGTTGTCTACCGAGTAGCCGTCAACATCGTGCGAGAAGCTAAAGGTCGGGAACAGCGTCATGCCGCTGTTCATGAAGTTCGGATACTCAAGCCCCAAGCGCAGGCGGTAGCCCCAAGAATTCTCGGTGGCATAGCCATCGTTCTTGCAGCCGTCCTTTTGGGGATTGGTTGCAATTCCCGCAGCGCAGTACGCGGCCTGGCCGATCGGTGCGATTCGTGAGTCATAGCCGGTACCGAAAATAAATGCTCGGCCGTAGCGGCGGTCGGACCGAAGGTCTGTTCTTTGGGTCGCGATTTCACCGACGACGACGGCTTGTGCCGAGTTCAGCAGACGAGGAAAAATCTTGACCGCGTTGAATTGCACTTGGTTCTTGCTGACTCGATCGAAGCCCGGAACCTCTGCCCCACCTGCGAGGCCGCCTTCTGTCGTGGCCTTGACACCCACGGCACCCATGGGCCCGGTACCTGTGAGTAGGCCGACCAACAGGTCGTTGGCGTTGATCTGAACCGGCTGATCGTTGGTACGACTGAGCTCAGCCCCGACCGACCACCCTGCAATGTTCTTCGCAAGGCTCAGGCCAAAGACCTTGATGTCATCGGGATACTCCCAAAACCCACGGCCGGGCACCAGTCCCAGAGCAGTCACCGACTGGGGACCGCTGCGCGCAAGACCAGTTCGCGTGGCAAGCGCAAGGTTTGATCCGGTCAGACCAGAGACGTAGGGCACACGGGAATTAATCTGGGCTGCATACACACCGACTTCTGTGTCGATAGGCTTGATGGGCATACGGAATGCCACGCCAAACTGACCGGAGTCTTTACCCTCACGGCCGTTGGTCATGGGGATGTAGAGATTGCTGCCGAATGCTGAGAAATTACTCAATGGCGTTCCTGCACCAGGCAGTCCTGCAGGTACGGACGACAGAGATGTCAACATTTTTGAGCATGCTTTACCTGCATCGGGCGTGAGCTGCGTTTCGACCACGCCAAAGTAGGCGCCACAGCTATCGATATTTGATTGAGTCCACTGAAATTGATAGAACGCTTCCAGTGATTTTCCTTCGCCCAGGCCCAGGTTCGCCGACAGGGCGGTCACCGGGAGGAAGGCTTCTTTCACCTCTGCGCCGGGTTTGCGCAGCGCCGAGAGATCAATCGGATTGATCTGATTGATGCCCTGAATAAATAGGCTTTCCCCCCAGTTCAGCACCTGGTTGCCCAGGCGCAGCTGCAGGGGCTTTCCGCCTGCATCAAACGTGTTGTAGACGTAGGCATCCATCAATGCGATGCCACTGAATTTTTGTAGACGGTCGTAGCCCGAATCCGAAAGCTTGGCGTCGCGTGTCCAGTTGGTGCCATGGTGTCCGGCACGGACCGACTGGTTTTCCAAGGAATAGTCGTACCAGGCTTTCACGCGTGCAAAGGCGCCCATCTGGCCTTTATTTAACGACAGGTCCGAGGTGACCTTCAGCAGGGTCGAGAATTGATCGCCTTTGTCCCAATTCAGGTTTCCGCTGTCAGTGTTCGATCCGCCTGTGCCGCCGTTGACGCCGACCCGAGTGCCATCTGCTCCGCTGAACAATTTCGAATCGGGTGCCTGCATACGCCAACTCGTGCCCAGAGACACGGTGGTGTCCAGATTCCCTTTCCAGCCATCTTCCAGCTTAAGCTCGATGGCCTGTACAGGCAGCGCACATAGGGCTGCGATGGCTGCGCTAACGGCAGTGATAGAACGGATTTTGGGCCGGGCGACGGTTGTCTTTGGCTGAATTTTCACAGCGAATCTCCTCGTTTTAAAAATGGGTGCCAATTTGTGATTGGCTTTGTTGTGACAGCGAGATTACGGCAGATCTCAACGGGCACGGCAGGGCCCAAATTAGTGTTTACCCTCACCCCAGCCTGAGTCCGACTGCTGGTCTGTAACAAGCCCCTAAAATCAGTTCGCGATTTGCGCGAAAGCGCGTGCCGGGAGACAAGCTTTGGAAAGAGTCTGGTTAAAGAGTTATCACCCCGGGGTCCCGGCCACGATTGACATTTCGCCCCGGCGATCGCTTGTCGACGTCTTTAACGAGTCGGTTGTCCAGTACGCCGACCGGGTGGCCTTTATCAGTATGGGCCGGTCGCTTCGCTACGGTGACCTGGACCGCCTGTCGGCGCAGTTCGCCGGCTACCTTCGGGCCTGCGGTCTCCAAAAAGGCGACCGGGTCGCGCTCATGATGCCGAATGTCTTGCAGTACCCCGTGGCCTTGTTTGGAACGCTGCGTGCAGGCTGTACGGTGGTGAACTGCAATCCGCTCTATACCCCGCGGGAGCTCCAGCACCAGCTGAAAGATTCGGGCGCAAAAGCGATTGTTGTGCTCGAAAATTTTGCACACACGGTTGAGCAGGTCGCATCGGCCACAGACCTGCAGCATGTGGTGGTCACCTCTCTCGGGGAGATGCTTGGTCTGGCCAAGGGCTCAGTTGTTAATTTTGTGGTGCGCCGCATAAAAAAATTGGTTCCGGCCTGGCGCCTTCCCAATGCAATCACCATGCGTGCGGCGCTGGCCCGAGGGCGTGCTGCGGGTACGGTCCCGATGGAGCTCGAAGCTGATGACATCGCGTTTTTGCAATACACGGGGGGTACCACCGGGGTGTCGAAGGGGGCCATCCTGACCCACGGCAATATCGTGGCCAATGTATCGCAGGCCTATGCGTGGATAAAGCCTGCTGTCCGCGAGCAGGGTGAATTTATCGTGACCGCCTTGCCGCTTTATCACATCTTTGCACTCACCGCGAACTGCTTAACGTTTATGCGTGTGGGAGCCACCAACTTGTTGATCGCTAATCCCCGAGACTTCTCGGCGTTTATCAAGGAATGGTCAAAGTATTCGGTAACAGTATTTACCGGTGTAAACACGCTCTTCAATGCACTCTTGAACCACTCCCAATTCAAGACATTAAATTTCTCGTCGTTACGCCTGACCTTGGGCGGCGGTATGGCCGTACAGAAGCCGGTGGCCGAGCGCTGGAAGGCTGTGACAGGCTGTGACGTGATTCAGGCCTATGGGCTGACCGAAACGTCGCCGGCTGCCACCATCAATCCGCTCGGCGATGATCTGACATTCAATGGGTCGATCGGCCTGCCGATTCCGTCCACTGATGTCTCGATCCGAGATGATCTTGGCAATGAGCTGCCGCTGAACGAGGTTGGCGAAATCTGCGTCCATGGCCCGCAGGTGACCGCTGGGTATTGGCAAAGGCCACAAGATACCGCCAGTATCTTTTGCGCTGACGGTTTTTTAAAGACCGGAGACATGGGATACATGGACGACGCCGGGTTTGTCTACCTGGTCGATCGGAAAAAAGACATGATTCTGGTGGGTGGATTTAACGTTTATCCGAACGAGGTCGAAGACGTCGTTGCGATGCTGCCTTCGGTCCGTGAGGTTGCCGCCGTGGGCATTCCCCACAGGGAGTTTGGTGAGGTGGTGAAAGTGTTTGTCGTGCCTGCCGACCCAGCACTGACCATTCAAGACGTATTGGTGCATTGCCGAGAGCACCTTGTCAGTTACAAATGCCCCCGCAAGGTTGAATTCCGGCAGGAGCTTCCTAAAACGAATGTGGGAAAGATTCTTCGACGGGCATTGCGTGAAGCCTGACGTCGTTTGACCTTACTTCGGGGCGATGCTCTCGAGTGGTTCGTAGCGCTTGCACTGCCATTCAGCTGTCTCGCCTGCAACTCTAGCTGATAACCGACCGCTGGCAACATTAAATGTTACCGATGGCGACCCGCCAGACACTCCATACGTGCGTTCCATGCCGGTCTCATCCCGAAAACCGAGCCGCTCTGATTTGTAGGTAAGGCTGGTCGGCGACATGGACATCTCAAAGGTTTCGGCCGGGTTGGACTGCATCACGCAGTGGAACTCTTGGGTGCGCACGACGCACCCACTCACGATGATGGCGAAAAGAAATGTGTTGATCGTCGTGACAGGGCGCATCAGTCCACCAAGAATCCAACACGCAATAGATGTGGGTTGTGCAGGATTCGAACCTGCGACCAACGGATTAAAAGTCCGCTGCTCTACCGACTGAGCTAACAACCCTCTGGAAAAACACGAAGCCCTAGATTCTAGCTGATTCGAGAAATCTATGCAGACCGCTCCAGCCAGCGAAGGCCCAGCCACGCACCCACCACGATGGACACGGTCGCGAGTAATGAACCGAGCGCCAGCAGTGAGAGCCCTGAGATGCCTTGCCCGATCGTGCAGCCAAAGGCGATGACCCCGCCCACACCCATCATCGCTGCGCCAATCAGATGGCGGCTGAGGTCTGCACGGTTTACAAAGCCCTCCAGACGAAAACTTTTGCTCCCTACGGCATGGATCAGGGCCCCGAGGACCACGCCTGTGACGGTCGCGATGCTGAAGGTCGCGGCGCGAGACGTATCGCTCCAGAACATCAATAAATCGAGCCAATAGGCCAACGGCGCTACAAACGTGAGTGACTCCACACCGCGGGTGTTGGTGGCCAGAAAGCGGGGCTCCAGGGTATTCGGATCTTCTTCAATGAACCCCAAGGTTCCGGTGGCGACCCAGCCTGCCACCACCAGCAGGCCCACCACCAAGCCGCCGACGATCAATCGGGGGCGGGAACGAAACTCTGCGCTGGCAAACACGATGAAAAGCAGCACGGCGCTCACCGCGGCCCCGACCCAAAGCCTTGGCTGCCCGAGGATGCCAGGCAGATCTTGTGGGGTAGACAGTGTGAGTGTGATTTTTTCGAGTGTGTTCACGCGCAGGACACCGAAAATGCCGCGTATGGTCATGTAGGCAAACAAGGCCATCACCAGGAATACCACCAGGGCCTTGAGGCTTCCACCACCGATGCGCACCAGTGTGCGGCTTCCGCAGCCCGAGGCCAGGACCATGCCGAATCCGAAGATCACTCCGCCAACGCTATTGGAGAGCCAAAAGACTTTTGGATCGATGTAAAACGAGTCTTGGATTTGAATCGCGTTTTGGCTTGCCAGCAGCTGGGTTCCCATGATGGCCACCGCGATGGCCAGTAGCCACATGCGCAGGCGGCTGGTGTCTCTGGCGCTGTACCAATCGGAGACCGCCCCGAGGGTGCAAAAGCCAGTGAATCGTGCAACAAACCCAAGGGTGAGACCGATGCCGAGGCCGGCCCACACCACCAACGCCTCAATGCGAGAAATAGCTTCGGCCGTCATCATGCGCCGAAGTTTACTTGGATTGGGCCTTGGGGGCGGCTTTCGCGGGGGCCTTTGGCGCAGCAGCCGCAGGCTTGGTGAGGGTCTTGAGGCGCTCCCTAGCCTCTGCGGCTGCAGCAGAGTTAGGGAAGGTTTTGATTAACCCCTCGAGAATGCCCCGGGCGGTGTTGGGATTGCCGGACTCGGCCTGGCTGGCGGCCATGTTCAACGTAGCCTGGGGCCTGCCCGGGTGATTTGGGAACCGTTCGATAAATTCTTGCCGTGCTGCGATGGAAGCCTTGTAGTTTTTCTCGGCGTAGAGGGCTGTGCCTTTATTCAAAAGCACTATGGGCACGAGCGATGATTGTGGAAAACTCTGCTCAAACGCATTGGCCAGTTCACCCACCTTCTTGAATTCACCGGTGCGTAACGTTTCGCGGATCTCTTCGAATCGGGCTTTTTCATCGGCCCTGACACGGAAGGTCACACCATCGACCACCAGCTCAACCGGCTCGATCTGGCGAAGGCGTTGGTCCAGGTCGGTGTAGAGGTCTTTTTGCTGCGACTTTCCAGTGGAGGCGATTTTGCTGGCCTCTTCGATCTGGCCGCGTAACGTGGCGAGTTCCGAGCGCAGGCGTTCATTTTCGTTGAGCAGGCTGAGTTGGCCTTGCCCCGCGGTCTGCAGCTGGCGCTCCAAGTCACCGATTTTTTTGTTCAGGGCCTCGACCTGCACGCGCAGGTCGATGATGGCCCGACGCGCTTCGTCGTCGGAGAACAGACTGGCCCACGCTGGGGCCGTAATGCTGACCGCACAAAAGAAAATGGCCGCGCTCAGGTATGAGGCGGCCATCATGTAACGCCGAGTGGCCATTGGGCCGTGCGCTTACTTAACGATCAGGTCGGCGCGGCGATTCTCAGCCCATGCGGCTTCGTTGGAGCCTTTCACGCGTGGCTTTTCCTCTCCGTTGCTGATGGCTTCAACGCGGTTGGCCGCAATGCCGAGAACGCCGAGTGCTTTCGATACGGCTTCTGCGCGTTTTTGGCCAAGAGCCAGGTTGTATTCGGTGGTACCGCGCTCATCGGCGTTGCCTTCGATGACCAGACGGGCCTTGTTGTCGGCTTTCAGATAGTTGGCAAATGCGGTCACGGTCGCCTGATAGCCAGGCTTAATGTCGAACTTATCGAAATCGAAGTACACGCTGGGTTTGACCTTGGCGAGTTCTGCTTTGGCAGCGGCGATGCGCGCGGCTTCAGCCTTCGCGGCTTCTTCGGCGGCAGAGCTGACCGGGGCAGCGGATTTGGACTCGAGCGGAACTTGTGAGGCACAACCGGTGAGCACCAACAGGGCAGTGGCACTGGCAGCCAGCGATAAGCGGGACTTGATGTGTGCGATGTGACGCATTTTCTCTCCTTGACGATTAATCGGTGGTTGTTATTTTGGATGGGACTGATGGCCGATTAATGCGAAATTGTCTCATGAAAATAGGGGTCTTGACACCCCGGGCCATAGATAAATCATGATCCTTAGGGCAGGCGGCCCCAGGCCGGGCCCTTGATTTCACTGCCCTCGGCCGACAGGCGGGTGCGCAGTTTTCCATCGATCGACACGGCGGACAATATATTGCGCTCGCCGATGCGGCTGCTGTAGATCACCCATTTGCTGTTCGGTGCGAAGCTTGGCGAATCGTCTTTTGGTCCCTCACTGACCAGTGTTTCTTGCATGGATGACAAATCAATGACACCTACACGGAACAGTTTGTCGCGTCGCGTGATAAAGGCCATGGTCTTTCCGTCGGGACTGATCTGCGGGCGCGCATTAAATGGGCCCGAGAATGTAATCCGTTGGGCATCACCACCCTCTGTGGGAATCCGATAAATCTGGGCTGAGCCCCCGCGGTTCGAGGTGAAGTAGACAAACCTTCCGTCAGGAGTGAACGTGGGCTCGGTATCGATGTCACTGGATCGGGTAAGACGCTTGAGTCCGCTTCCGTCGGCATTGGCCAGATAGATCTGAGAGTTGCCGTCGCGGGTGAGCACGACTGCGAGTCGTTTTCCATCGGGTGACCAGGCGGGCGCGCTGTTGCTGCCACGCTCATTGGCCACGATGTAGCGACGGCCTGTCGCGAGTGTGTGCACATAGACTACGGGCTTGTTGATACCGCCACGCTCTTCAAACGAGACATAAGCGAGCTGTGTGCCATCGGGAGACCAGGCCAGCGAGATGATCGGTTGTTTGGAGCGAAGCGCGATCTGGCTGTTCTGGCCATCGGAGTCGGAGATCACCAGGCTGTGCAAGTCGCCATCTTTTCGAACGAAGGCAAGCCGTGTGGCAAAAAAACCAGGCTCACCTGTGAGTTTTTCATAGATGAAATCTGCGATGCGGTGGCCGGTTCTGCGGGCCTCCAGATCACTGGTTGGTGTGACAATCGCCAACCCACCCGCATTCAATCCGCGGGCAATGTCCAGCAAGATAAAACGCGTTTCGGTTCGGCCATCGGGCAGCACGGAGTTGCTTCCCACAGCCAAGGCATCGGCACCTTTGCCTTTCCAATCGATCAACAAGGGCTGTACGGGCGAGCGCTCGTTTAACGCGGGGTTGGGCTCACCCGCATCCATAATGCTCATGACGCCACTGCGGGCTAAGTCGGCCCGCACGACATCGGTGACGGTCTGGGAATATTTTTTCGCTGCGTCGGTGGCATCAAACGGTGCGATGGCAATGGGGATTTGTCGGGTGCCGACACCTGTGATGTCGATGCGTAGTGGGGTGGTCTGGGCCAGAGCCATCGTGCTGACCAGAAGCCCCATAACCAGTAGACCAGCCTGACGCACCCAGTGGCGGAGCGTGTGCGTAACGGTGGGGGCAAGAAGCGCAGAGGCTTGCATGCGGCCCATTATAGTCAGCGCACTTCCTTAGGCCGAAAGCTCAGTTCTAAAACCCGCGCCACCGTGCCATCTTTTCGTTTGGGTAGCGGACTTGCCGCCCAGACTGCGCGCTGCACAGCGTCATCCCAGGCCGGCGTGCCGCTCGGCCGGGTAAGACGCACTTTGGTGACCTCGCCGGTGGGGAGTTGCTCCACCACCACAATGGCCTCTGGGTTACCCGGCGATCGATCGGGATAGTTAATACGGGCTTTGATGCGGGCCTGGATCAGGGCCTCGTAGTCGGCATCCACGCCGGTTTTCGCACCGAGCTCCGCGCCGCCCACCACACCGGATTTCGTGGCGATGTCTTTGCCAACACTGCCGGCTTTCGCATTGGGGTCGATGCCTAGACGTTTGAGTTCAGCCTGGCGTTGGGCTTCGAGTTTTTTGGCGGCAGCCTGCTCATCACGCTTTTTTTCGTCTGCCAGTTTTTTGGCTTCCTGCCGTTCTTTGGGTGGGTCGGCTTTCTTCGGCGGATCTTTCTTCGGCGGCTCTGGCTTTTTCTTCTGAATTGAAATGTCGGCCTTGGCCTCGGGTGCCGGTGGTGGTGGCGCGGGAGGCTTGGGGGTCACCACTGGAACGGGTGGCGTAGGCGAGGCGGGCATGGTCTTAGGCATGCCGCTCCAGAGCTCGGCCTGTACGGGCTGCTTGGCCGAGCGTGCCCAGTCCAGGGAGATCAGCAGGCCTGCAACGAGCAGGCCATGCATGAGCAGTGCAGCGCTGACAGCGTTTCGATTCTCGCGCGCCTCGATGGCCAGCATGGACTATTCAATACCGACGTTAAGTCCAACCCGCGTGAACCCAACACTCTGCAATACCTTCATCGCACCGATCACATGCTCATAGCGCACAGATTTTTCCGCTGAAATGATCATGGGCGTATCGGTGGCGGGCGACAATGCCTTTGCCGCGGCTGCGAGCTCGCTACGGGGCACTGGTTTTTCTTTTTCTCCTTCCGCATTTTTGCGAATCGTGATGGAGCCATCTTGGCGGATCACGATTTCAACGGCCGCGACCGGCGCGGGCGAGGCTTGTCGAACCTTAGGCAGGTCAATGGTGCCGGTCACGATCATGGGGGCCGTGACCATGAAGATGATGAGTAACACCAGCATCACATCAATGTAGGGCACGACATTGATCTCGCTCATCATGCGACGGCGGCGGTGGCTACGGGGAGATGCGTTTGCGCCCATGGCAATGGTGTGTGTTGGTGAGGAGTCTGTGGGCGGGCGTTAGCGAATGGCCTGCCGCTGCAAAATATTCGAGAACTCTTCCATGAAGCCCTCAAACCGAATGCTCAGGTGATCAATATCGGTCGCATACCGGTTGTAAGCCACCACTGCCGGAATTGCGGCAAACAGACCGATGGCAGTGGCCACCAGGGCCTCGGCAATACCCGGCGCGACAGCGGCCAGTGTGGCCTGCTGTACGTTGGCCAGCCCAGTGAACGCATGCATGATTCCCCAGACCGTACCAAAGAGGCCGATGTAAGGTGAGACCGATCCGGCCGAGGCGAGAAAGGGGAGGTTACGTTCCAGCGCATCCAGTTCCCGCTGGAAAGCTGCCCGCATGGCACGACGTGCACCGTCGATCATGGCGCCTGTGTCGGTGTTGCTGTTGCCCGCACGGATTTTTAAAAATTCGCGCATGCCTGATTGGAATATTTTAGGAAGCGGGCCAGGCAACTCGTTCTTTTCTGATTTTTGATACAGGGTCATCAGATCGCCGCCAGACCAGAAGATTTTTTCAAAATCTTCGGTCTCACGATGGGCCCGGCCAATCGATTGCCATTTTTTAAAAATCACCGTCCACGACAAGATGGACACGATCACCAAAATGAGCATCACCAGCTGAACGGGCAGGCTGGCCTCCAGTATCAGGGTGAGCACGGACATGTCGGGTGCGGCATTCATGACTTAAAAGAGCCTCGCGTTGGAAGAAGGTGTGGGAGCGATTTTGCCAAAGTGCTGGTAAGCGGCTGCGGTGGCGATGCGGCCGCGAGGGGTGCGTTGTAAAAATCCTTGCTGGATCAGGTAGGGCTCGAGAACATCTTCAATCGTATCTTTTGCTTCGCCAATGGCAGCTGCCAGGTTGTCAAGGCCCACGGGGCCGCCGTCGAATTTTTCGATCACGGCTTCAAGCAGTTTGCGGTCCATCAGATCGAACCCTTCGTTGTCGACCTCCAACAGTGAAAGGGCCTGGTCAGCAATCTCCGCCGTGATGGCACCGTTGGATTTCACTTGCGCGAAATCCCGGACGCGGCGCAGCAGTCGATTGGCCACACGGGGCGTGCCGCGTGAGCGTTTGGCAATCTCAAACGCTCCGGCGTCATCGATGGTGGCGCTCAGCAGGCCCGCCGAGCGCCTCACAATGGTGGCCAGATCATCGGTGTTGTAAAACTCAAGGCGTGACACGATGCCAAAGCGATCACGCAGAGGGTTGGTGAGCATGCCGGCCCGAGTGGTGGCACCCACTAGGGTGAAGGGCTGGATATCCAACTTGATCGAGCGTGCGGCCGGACCTTCGCCGATCATGATGTCGATCTGATAGTCCTCCAGCGCGGGGTAGAGGATCTCTTCTACCACGGGGCTCAGACGATGGATCTCATCGATAAAGAGCACATCGTTGCGTTCTAAATTGGTCAGTAGTGCGGCCAGATCGCCGGGCCTCTCGAGCACCGGGCCAGAGGTCTGACGCAGGTTGACGCCCAGTTCACGGGCCAGGATATGAGCGAGCGTGGTCTTGCCCAGTCCTGGGGGGCCAAACAGCAGCACGTGGTCTAAGGCCTCGTTGCGCTGACGCGTGGCTTCAATGAAGAGCGCCAGCTGATCACGGACTTTGGCTTGGCCGATGTAATCCACGAGACGCTGGGGCCGAAGCGCCCGCTCGATGGCCTCCTCGGCGGGGGTCTTGGTCTGACCTGAAACGATGCGGCTCTCGTCGGATCCGGCAGACAGGTCGTCGTGTTCAATCATGCGCGTAGTTTACTTGGCCAAGCTTTTCAGGGCCTGCTTGATGCCATCGGATACCGAGGTGCCAGCGGCCAGGCCCTTGGTGGCGGCCAATGCTTCACGCTCGGAGTAACCCAATGCAATCAGCGCATTCACGATATCGGCCACGCCAGATGTTGCCGTGTTGGATATGCTGCCCACCGCATCGCCGAGCCTTCCTTTCAGTTCGAGAATCAGCCGTTCTGCCGTTTTCTTTCCGATGCCGGGCACCCGCGTCAGCAGGGCGGACTCTTGTGTGGCCACGGCCTGCGACAGCTGTGCAACGGAAAGCCCCGAGAGCACGGCAAGTGCGATACGAGGCCCAACGCCACTCACTTTTATCAATTCCCGAAATGCGGCGCGTTCGTCGGGAGTGAGAAATCCGTAGAGCAGCTGGGCATCTTCGCGTACGACCAAATGCGTCAACAGCGTGACCGGCCGGCCGATGTCGGGAAGATCGTAAAAGCTGCTCATCGGCACATCGATCTCGTATCCGACGCCATGGGCATCCACCACCACCTGCGGTGGGTGTTTGGCCAAAAGTGTTCCGGAGATGCGCCCAATCATGATGGCGCTATTGTGGGGCAAGTTGCCCCGGGTCGAGACCCGCGCGATTAACGGCGGCCCACGGCCCTGGCGACAGCCTTGCCATGTGCCTGGGTCTGCCACCAGGCCAGCGCACAGGCCAAGGCGTCCGCAGCGTCTGCGCCGGGTGCCTTGGAGAGGCCGAGCATCCGCTGCACCATCCGCTGCACCTGCTCTTTGGTGGCCCGTCCCGAGCCCACGATCGACTGCTTGATTTTCAGTGGCGTGATCTCATCCACGCCCAGGCCAGCCTGGGCCATGGCCGCAATCGCCGCGCCTCGGGCCTGACCCAAGGAGAGGGTCGACTTGGGGTTGACGTTGACGAACACCCGTTCCACCACGGCGTGCTGGGGTGTGAAATGCTGGATCAGCTCGTCGATACCGTGAAAGATTTCAGCAAGCCGTTGTGGCTCAGTGCCTGCGATGTCGGGCCGAATAACACCGCTGCCCACATACCGCACGTGTTGACCGTCGGCTTCGATCACACCAAATCCGGTACGCCGAAGGCCGGGGTCAATGCCGAGAATTTTCATCAGTGACGGAAATGCCGCATCCCGGTAAAGACCATGGCAATGCCACGTTCGTTAGCGGCTGCGATGACTTCATCGTCGCGCACGGACCCGCCCGGCTGAATCACGCAGCTTGCACCGGCATCGGCCACAGCATCCAGTCCGTCGCGGAAAGGGAAGAATGCGTCGGAGGCAACGGCAGATCCCTTGAGCTCGAGTCCGGCATGCTGCGCTTTGATGGCTGCAATGCGAGCCGAGTCGATGCGGCTCATCTGGCCGGCCCCAACTCCCAAGGTCATGCCGTTGCCACAGAACACGATGGCATTGCTTTTGACCCACGTGCAGACCTTCCATGCAAAAAAGAGGTCTTGAAGCTGTTGTGCAGTCGGCCGCAACGTGGTGACGACGTTGAGCTGATCGGCGGTGAGTGTGTTGCGGTCAGGGGTCTGCACCAGAAGGCCGCCGCTTACGCGCTTCATATCGCGCCCACTGGCGATCGCAGTGTCTGCGCCAAGCGGAAGCTGCAACAGTCGCAGATTGGTTTTGGTCGCAAAGACGTTCAGGGCGTCGGGATGAAACGACGGCGCAATGATCACTTCAGCAAATTGCTTTGAGATTTCGTGTGCCGCCGCCGCAGAGAGTTCAGTGTTAAACGCCAAGATGCCACCAAAGGCCGACGTAGGGTCGGTTTTGAATGCCTTCTGGTAGGCCGAGAGTGCATCAACCCCAATGGCCACACCACAGGGATTGGCGTGCTTCACGATCACGCAGGCGGGATCGGAGAAGCTGCGCACACACGACCAGGCCGCATCGGCATCGGCGATGTTGTTGTATGAGAGTTCTTTGCCCTGGAGTTGGACATAATTGGCAAGCGTGCCTTCGGGCGCGGCAGCATCTCTGTAAAACGCGGCGCTCTGATGGGGGTTCTCGCCGTAGCGCATGGCCTGCACTTTGTTGACTTGAATGGACAGCACCTCGGGATAGGCCGCCGCGCTGCTCGGCGCCGGAGGCATGCAGCCGGAAGCCTGCGCGTCGCAGTCCACCGGTGCGAGTGCGTTAAGGAAGTTACTGATGGCGCCATCGTAGGCGCTGGTATGAGCGAACACTTTCTTAGCCAGCCGTTGCCGCGTGGGCCAGCCCAGCGTGGTCTGGTGGGCGTCGAGTTCTGCAAGCAATTCAGCATAGTCCTGCGGGTCGACAACAACCGCGACACCGTCGTGATTCTTCGCGCCGGCACGCAGCATGGCGGGGCCGCCGATATCGATATTCTCAATCACGTCTTCATAGCTTGCACCCGGCCGGGCCAGCGTCTCTCGAAACGGATAGAGGTTCACCACGAGCAGGTCGATGGTGGCGAATCCGGCGTCCGATAGGGCCTGCATGTGCTCCGGCAGATCCCGTCGGGCTAGCAGGCCACCGTGCACGGCCGGGTGCAATGTTTTGACACGTCCATCGAGCATTTCCGGGAATTGGGTGACTTCGTCGACCGGTGTGACTGCAAGCCCGTTTTTTGAGAGCAGTGCCGCTGTTCCACCCGTGGACAGTAAGGTAACGCCACGTGCTGCCAGCGCCTTGGCGAATTCCACAATCCCTGTTTTATCGGAGACGCTCAGCAGGGCCCGTTGGATCGGGAGTCGGTGGGGACGAGGCGAAGAGGCAACGGGTGCAACAGACGACATGATGGCTCCAGATCAAAACAATGTTCGGGTTATCGGCCTTTGTCCAGACCGTACAGTTGAAGTTTTTTTCGTAGTGTATTGCGGGTGAGTCCCAGGGCCTTGGCGGCGTGGCTGATGTTGCCGTGGTAGCGGGCCATCACGACGTCGAGCATCGGTTTTTCCACAGCCTGGATCACCATGTCATAGAGGGCGTGAGGCGGCTGGTCGCCTAGCACATGAAAATAATGGCCAAGCGATTTGCGGACCGTTTCACCCAGCTTGGGAGCATCCAGATCGCGGGCGTCGTGATCGTTATGCGGCCTGGAGTCGTTGCTCATGGTCTTTTGCAAAAAACTCATCAATGGCGGCCAGCTGGGCATGCGTGGATTCGAGCTGGTTGAGGGCATCACGAAATACTTTTACGCCGGGCAGCCCTTTTAAGTACCAGCCGATGTGTTTGCGAGCGATGCGTACGCCGGCGTGCTCGCCGTAAAAGGCGTAGTGGTCGTGAAGGTGGTTCTTGAGCCACTGTGCGATTTCAGCTTCGGACGGATCAGGAATGTCTTCACCGGACTCCAGGTAGTGGGCAATCTGCCGAAATATCCAGGGCCTGCCCTGGGCGGCGCGCCCAACCATCACGGCATCGGCCTTGGTGTAGGCCAGCACTTCAAATGCCTTTTGCGGGCTGTCGATATCGCCGTTGGCCACGACTGGAATGTTGACCTGCTGTTTGATGGTGGCAATGGTGTCGTACTCTGCGTGCCCATGGTATCTGTCTTCGCGTGTGCGGCCGTGGATGGTCAGCATGGAGACGCCAAGATCCTCGGCCATGCGCGCAATGGCAGGGGCATTTCTGTTTTCTGCATTCCAGCCCGTGCGCATTTTGAGGGTGACCGGAATGCCGTCTCGACCGACAGCGTTCACCACCGCCGACACGATGGATCGTATTTTTTCAGGGGTCTGCATCAGCGCAGAGCCCGCCGCAACGTTGCAGACTTTTTTTGCGGGGCAGCCCATGTTGATGTCGATGATCTGAGCGCCGCGCTCGACGTTGAAACGTGCAGCCTGGGCCATCATGTCAGGATCCGCACCTGCGATCTGCACGGCTTTGGGCTCGATTTCGCCGTCGTGGTTGATCCGGCGTGTGGTCTTGTCCGTAGCCCACAGCAGGGCATTGGATGCAGCCATTTCGCTTACCGCATAGCCTGCGCCGAGTTGTTTGCAGAGCTGCCGGTATGGCCGATCGGTCACGCCGGCCATCGGTGCGACAAACACACGATTGGGCAGGGTGTGGGCACCGATCGCGAAGGGTGCCTCAAACAGTTTGCGGAATTTAGCCGCCATACATCAGCACTTGGCCAAGGAGTTTCTTGGCACCGGGAACCAGCGCTACACCCCCGATGGCGCGGCGTACCCAGGCGGCCCGGGCCAGAGTGTCGGTGGCAGTACGCACTGCCCAGCGATCGGCTTTTCGTCGGCGCGCGTAATCGCGCAGACGATCGGGAACGCTTTGGCCCCGTTGCAGCAGGCAGGTGGAGAGGGTCTCGGCATCGCGAAACCCAAGGTTGAGTCCTTGGCCTGCGACGGGATGCAGGGCCTGGGCCGAGTTGCCAATCCATACCGTATTGCCATCGGCAAGCTGCTCGCGCCACTTCAGGCCAAGGGGATAGGTACCGGTGATGCTGACCGTCTCGATGCCGCGAACGCGGGTCGTCATGATCTCGGACAACATGCGCACTTGTTTCTGTGCGTCGGCGGACTGAAATGCTTCGGCACGCGGCGTGCTCGCACAGAAAATCAGGGCGTAGCGCTGGCCAATGGGCAATAACGCGACCACGCCATCGTCGGTGAACCGCTCCCAGGCCGTATCCGTTGGGGGTGGGTTGGTCGTGACCCAGCCGATCACTGCGTTTTGTTCGTAGTCGCGTACCAGCTGCATGCCGGGGTCCGGGCTGGCCGCACCGCGCTGGAATACGCCGCCCTCGGCGATCACGAGCGCACCGGGTGTCTGTGCGCTTGGCGTTTCCCGAAGGCTCACGCCGAGCGGCTTGATGGCCTCACGCAGCGTGGTGAGCAGGCTTGCATAGCCGACCAGTCCACCCAAGTCGCTGACGCCTACCCGGTCGGTGCGGATCTCCATGCTGCCGAAGTGACCCTGCGACGACACATGGATGTGTTGGATGCGTGTAGCGTCGACAGGGATGTTGAGCTGATGCAGGCGCACCAGTGTGCCGTGGGAGAGCGCCAGAATACGTGGGTCGTTGTCGTGGGTAGGCTGTGGCGTATGAAGCGCCGGATCCACCAGTTCAATGGCGCTGGGTGTCCAGCCGTACTTCACCAAAAACAGTGCGGTGAGGATTCCAACGGGCCCTGCGCCCTGGATACGAATGAGGGGGTCGTCCATGGTGGCCCAATGTTACCCCTGCATCAACGCTTCGATCTCGTCGGCCTTGACCGGCACGCCGCGGGTAAGCAACGTGGCGCCGGATGGCGTGACCACCGCGTCGTCTTCGATACGAATGCCTATGTTCCAGAACTTGGCGTCCACGTCCGGGGCGGGTCGGATGTACAGACCTGGCTCAATGGTTGTGACCATGCCGGGTCCAAGCGGTGTGGTGTAGTCACCCACATCGTGCACATCCAGTCCAAGCCAGTGGCCCGTGCGATGCATATAAAAGCGTTTGTAGGCTCCTGATTCGATTGCCTGATCAAGGCTCTGCGCAGGCAGTAATTTCAAATCGATAAGCCCCTGCGTGAGTACGCGCACCGCAGCGTCATGCGGCGCAGTAAACGCCGCGCCAACGACCGTTGCCGCCACGGCGGCCTCCTGGGCTGCATGCACAACATCGTAGACAGCCCGTTGTTCAGCGCTAAAACGTCCACTGATCGGAAAGGTGCGTGTGATATCGGAGGCATAACCATCGAGTTCACAGCCGGCATCAATCAGCACGAGTTCGCCATCGCGAATGACACGATCGCCCGCGCGATGATGAAGGATGCAGGTGTGCGGTCCGCCCGCAACAATCGAGCCATACGCCACCGACTGGGCACCCTGGGCGCGGAAGTGATGCAGGAGTTCGGCTTCTAATTCGTATTCATGCTGATGGGGCCGAGCGAATTGCATGGCCCGCACATGGGCCTGTGCTGAGATGGTGCCGGCCCGCTGCATTGTGGCCAGCTCGCGATCGTCTTTGATCAAGCGCTGACGGGCGATGACCTGTGAGAGGTCAACGATGCGATCGGGGGCTGAGATGCCCGCACGGCCTTTGGCACGCAGGCTGTTGAGCCAACACCGAAGTTTTTCGTCAAGTTCCGCATGCAGACCCATGTGAGCATAAAACGCGGGAAGGCCGGCAGCAAGTTCAATCACCGTGGCATCAAGCGCTTCCACGCTTACAGCATCCTGCATATCAAATCGCGTCGCTGCCTGCTGCGGGCCCACGCGCATGCCATCCCAAATTTCACGTTCGGGGTCGCGGTCACGGCATGCCAATACGTTGTGCGCAGAACCGTTAGCGTCAACGCGCATGATCCACCATGCATCGGGTTCGGGGAACCCGGTCATGTAGAGAAAATCGCTGTGGCTGCGAAAGGGAAAAGGATTGTCACGGTTGCGGGAGATTTCGCTTCCTGCCGAGAGCACAGCCACGCCGCCGCCTTGTTCAGCGATCCAGGCGGCCAGCCGTGCACGCCGTTGGGCGTGGTAATCCCCATGCACCGGTGCGAGCACCTCGTGCGGACGGAGGCTCTCGGGCAGTGACGCCATAAACGGGCTGGTCAGGGCGGGATCGGGCGCATTCATAGGTGACGGTTCAATTCTTCAAGGCGTTCCGGGGTTCCAATGTCCTTCCACACGCCCGTGTAATGCGAACCATTGGCGCGGCCCTGGGCGATGGCCTGGTGCAGCAGGGGTGCCAACGCGGCACGGTGATGGGGCTTAATCTCTGCGAACATACGCCGATCATAGACGCCCACACCTGAAAATGTCAGGGTGTTTCCGGCATTCGGCGCCAAAACAGGCTGCAACTCTGTCTCTGCGGAGGACCTTGCAGCTGCCAGACTGAAATCACCCTTTGGGTGGTGGCCGGGGTTGTCGACCAGCACCAGGTGGCACAGGGGCCGGCGTTGCGATTGGAATTCAGTCTGTGCAATCTCGATTGCGCGCTGTCGTGGCCAATCCGTCCACACATCGGCATTGATCACCAGGAATGGGGCATCCACCAGATCGCCGTTGCCGGTCCGCCAAGGCTCGGCTGTTGCGATACCACCGGCCGTCTCCAAAGCGCCCTCGGGTTCGATCGAAAATCGCACGTTCAGACCAAATGCGCTGCCGTCGCCTACAAAGTCGATGATCTGCTGGCCTAGGTAAGCGACATTGATCACCACATGTTGGATACCAGCGTCTTGCAAGGCATGCAGGTGCCATGCAATAAGGGGCTTATCACCGACGTTCAGCATAGGCTTTGGCGTCGTGTCGGTCAGCGGCCGCATGCGCTCTCCGCGCCCTGCGGCCAAGAGCATGGCATGCATGGACTCTTGTCGCGCTGTCATGCGCAACGCTCAAGCAGTTTGGCCAGCGGCCCAAGGCCCTGATATCGGCGTGCGACCGAGTGGGCGTAGTGCCACACCAGCGGAATATCGTTCAAGTAGTTTTCTTTTCCGTCGCGATAAAAGAGCCGCGCAAAAATGCCAAGCACCTTCAGATGTCGTTGCAGCCCCATCCATTCGAAGTCACGCCACAGATCCGAGAAATCCTCTGCGATCGGTAGGCCCGCCTTGCGTGCGTCTTGCCAGTAGCGTACCGCCCAGTCGATCTGCACTTCCTCTGGCCATTGCACATAGGCATCGCGCAAAAGCGAGACCAGGTCGTAGGTGATGGGGCCAACCACGGCATCTTGAAAATCCAATATGCCTGGATTGCGCTCGGCCATCACCATGAGGTTACGGCTGTGAAAATCACGGTGGACGATCACCTTGGGTTGGGCCAGACAGGTCTGTGCAATGCGCTCATAAATCGCAAACAACTGATCACGTTCCGAGGGCGATAACGTGGTCGGCCGATGCCGAGTCAGATACCACTCGTCAAACAGCCGCATCTCTTGAAGCATTCGCGCGTGGCCATAGGGTGGCAGCGCCACTTCAGGGGCGCCGGCACCTGGATCAAACGACTGCAGCCGGATCAGGGCCTGCCATGCATCCTGGTACAAGCCATCGCAGGCCTGCACGGCATGGCCATGCTCTTTGAGTCGCATGGCATAGGTGGTGGTGCCGAGATCACTGCAGAGCAAAAACCCGAGCCGGGGCTCGCGGGCCCAGAGATGTGGCACGTTCAGTCCTGCGCGGGTAAAGAGACCAGCCACGTGAATAAACGGATCGATGGTTTCTTTCTCCGGCGGCGCGTCCATCAGAATGAGATGCGAGGGCGCCGAGCGGTACGAGCCATCGAGCCGAAAATACCGGCGGAAGGAGGCGTCACTGGAGGCCGGCCGAAGGGAGGGGGGGTCAATGGTCCAGCCCTGTTCGGCAAGGCCGGGGATCTGTGCTTCAAGCCACGTTCGGGCGCTCTCAAGTCGGGGGTCGCTGGACATCGGTATGGGGCTTGGCGTGAGGGACGCTCCCTATAATAGAGCATGCATTTTTTCGGGAACGTCACCCTGCGGGTGCGCGCCGCAGGCGGGCTCTCCCTGGGTGCTATGGTGGGCGTGGCTCTTTGGCTCGGTGGCGTGACACCGGCTCTGGCCGAGTCTCCTATTGGGTCTTGTCCGCGTGCCATCGCGCTGGCCCAGGCACCCGTCTCGGCAATCCAACTTGCCCAGGGCGTGGAACGGCCTCTGGGACTCAAATTTGATCCTGTATTAAACCTTGAGCCGTCATCGACATCTGACACGCCCGTGTACATCTTTGGTAAGGACGTCGCGGGGCAGACCGATGATCTGACTGAGGCCCGAGGCCAGGCCGAGTTTCGAAAGCTCGGTCTTTTTATTAAGGGCGACTACATTCGCCACGACCTGGTACACGACGAGGTCTTTGCCCAGGGCCAGGTGAAGCTTTTTCGTGAGGGCGAGTTTTACGAGGGGCCGACGCTGCGCCTGAAGCTGGGCACGACCCAAGGCTTTTTTGACGATGTGCGTTATCAGTTGGTGTCCACCGGTGGCCAGGGCACCGCCAAGCGCGCCGAGTTTATTCAGCCACTGGAGACTCGGCTTACGCAGGCGGTCTACAGCACATGCCCACGGGACCGTCCGGCATGGTCATTGCGCATGGATGAGCTTTTGTTGGACCAAATCCGCGAGGTGGGTGCGAGCAAATCATCGACGCTTTACTGGGGCGAGACACCTATTGTGCCGTTCGGTGATGTCTCCTTTCCCATCGGTGATCGGCGTAAAACCGGCTGGCTGCCGCCGTCGTATTCGACCTCGGTGAAACTGGGTCTTGAGGTGAAGGCCCCGTTTTATTGGAACATCGCACCCGAGCACGACATGACACTGTATCCGCGGTTGATCAGTAAGCGCGGCGCGCAGCTGGGCAGTGAGTTTCGATTTCTGCGGCCCAACAGCCTGGGTACTCTGGTCTACGAGGTCTTGCCCAACGACAGTGTGACCAAAACAACACGTCAATACGGTGCGATCACGACCACGTTACGACCCACACCCAATCTGTCATTTGGTCTGAATGTGCAGCGGGCCTCCGATGACAGCTATTTCTCTGACCTTGGCAATTCATTGCTGGCATCTTCGCAACGTCTGCTGCCCGGGAGCCTCACGTTTAATTCTTCGTTTCAGGGCTGGGCCATTCAGGGTGAGGCCCAGGAGTACCAGCTGCTGCAAGACGTCGCCTCGCCATTGATTCGGCCATACAGCTACGCACCACGGCTCTCGGCTTCGCGTGTCCACCGTTCACTGCCCGGTCGCGATGCTTATCCCATCGATTGGAATGTGACTACGGAGTTCACGTCGTACCAGCATCCCACGCTTGCGGAGGGCGAGCGTGTGGTTGCATCCGGCGCATTGGCTTGGCGGCATTTTGAGCGCGGATTTTTCATCACGCCGAAGGTGGCCTTGCATGCGACCCACTACGCGCACCGAAAAGATGGCAGCGCAAGCGCCACCTCGACCCAATACAACAACGCCAATTTAGGCATCTACGCCAACAATGTGGGGACGCAGACCGACTCTTATACCCGCGTGCTGCCCACCTTCAGCACCGAGGTGAGCACCGTGTTTGAGCGGCCCGTGGTGGCAGGAAGCCTGCCCATGGAGCAGACGCTTGAGCCCAAGATCACGTACATCTACACACCGTACAAAGATCAGTCACGCTATCCAGTGTTTGATACCGGCTCGCCGACGCTTAACTTTGCACAGATGTTCTCCGATGCGGCGTTTAACGGAAATGACCGTATCGCTGATCTGAACCAGATCACGGCCGGCGTCACAACGCGATTGATTGAGGAGCAGACGGGCATTGAGCGGTTCCGTGCGGCGGTAGGCCAACGTTTCTATTTTGCGGATCAGCAGGTCGTGCTTCCCGGTGGAACGGTGCGTACCGATCGCCGCTCGGATCTTCTGGGCCAGGTGTCGGCCCGTCCGCTCAAAGACTGGAGTCTGGACTCTCAGGTGCAGTACACGCCCTCGACATCGAAGTGGCAAAACGTCTCCTTGGTGAATCGTTTTACGCCGCGGCCCGCGCATGCGCTAAGTGCCGCTTATCGATACGTGCGCGGTTCATCGCATACCCTGGACTTTGCGTTTCAGTGGCCCGTTGCGAAGTACTGGTATGCCGTGGGCCGTTACCAGCGGGCCTTGCGTAATCTGGGCGGTGGTGCAGTGAACCAGAATTCCGGTCTCGTCGAGGCGGTGGCTGGGTTTGAGTACGACGGCGGCTGCTGGGTGGGCCGGGTCGTGGCCCAGCGGTATGTCACCAGCGCCACCGAGACCAACACCGCGATCTTTCTGCAGATCGAGCTCAATGGCATGGGCCGGGTCGGCACCAGCCCCCTGTCGGTGCTTACGCGGAGTATCCCCAACTATCGGGCGATCAATGAGATCACGCCTTTGCCGTCAAAATTTGATAACTTCCAATAATTCTTTTTCCTTCAAAGGGTCTATGGGCCAAACCGTGCGCGTTGTGTTGTGGGGGCTTTCGCTGCTAAGCATTGGGGCGGTGGCCCAGGCCCAGCTGGTGGCGCCTTCTTCGTCATCGGCCCAGGTCAATCCATTGGGCGCCAGTGCCCAGGTCCGGCCTCTGGCCCCACCCGCACCGACCCAGGGCCTGCGTGCCCCGGCCTCGCCGGTGTTGATCGACCGTGTGGTGGCCATCGTCAATCGCGAGGTGATCACGGCCAGCGAGCTGGCACGCCGTCAAAAACAATTTGAATTGAACCTGCGTCGGCAGGGTATTGCTCTGCCTTCGCCCGCAGTGCTGCGCGAACAGGTCTTGGACCGCATGATCAACGACCGTGCCCTGCTGCAGCTTGCCCGTGAGAGTGGAATTCGGGTCGACGATCAGATGCTCGATCGCAGTATCACCCGCATTGCCGATCAGAATGGAATGAACGTGGCCGGCCTTCGCAATCAGCTCGAGAGCGAGGGCATTTCATTTGCCAGTTTCCGCCAAGACATTCGGGAAGAAATCATGCTTACGCGTCTGCGTGAGCGTGAGGTCGACAATCGGCTTCAGATCAGTGACAGCGAAGTCGATACCTTTTTAGCGGCTCAGGGCCAATCCATTCAGCGTGTGGAGGAGTGGAAGGTGGCCCAGATTCTGGTGCGAGTCTCCGAAAACCCAACCAAAGAAGAATTGGCCGCAGCCCAAGAGAAACTAAAGCGGGTGGAAGATGCGTTACGGGGGCCGCGTACGTTTGCTGCTGTGGCGAAGGAATTGTCGGATGCGCCGGACCGTGACCAGGGCGGCAGCCTGGGCTGGCGTACCCGTGATCGGCTGCCAGCACTGTTTCTGGATGCGGTGGCCAACTTAAAGCCGGGTGAAACGGCCAAGGCAGTACGCAGCCCGAACGGTTTTCATGTGCTGCAGCTCGAAGACAAGCGTTCTGCATTGCGCACACAAGAGGTCGCGGTGCACCGTGCACGCCACATCCTGATTCGGGTGGATGCACAGGTCAGCGAAGAGCAGGCCAGACGCCGGGTGATCGATATCCGGCGCCGTCTTGACTTAGGGGCGGATTTTGCCCAGCTGGCCCGTGATTTTTCCCAAGATCCGGGTTCGGCAGCCCGTGGCGGCGAGTTGGACTGGGCCTATCCGGGTGATTTGGTTCCGGAGTTCGAGCGGGCCATGTTCGGCTTGCAGCCGGGCCAGATCAGTGAGCCGATACGCTCGGTGTTTGGCATCCATTTGATTCAGCTTTTAGAGCGCAAGCGAGAGCCGCTCACCGAGCAGCGTTTACGCACTGCCGCACGACTGGCGCTTCGTGACCGCAAACTTGCCGAGGCGGTGGCGGACTGGACCCGCGAAGTGCGGGCCAATGCCTATGTCGAAATCAAACGCGACGACCTCTGATCACCCAGGGGCGGGCGTTAGGCAATCAGACGAATCACCACCGTCTGCTCCCCACGTTGCCCGCAAGCGGTTCGGGCAAAACTTCCTGCATGATCCGGTACTGATCGCGCGCATCATTGCGGCGATAGCCCCTCGGCCCACTGATCGTTTGGTTGAGATTGGGCCTGGTCAGGCGGCCCTCACCGAGCCGCTGTTGCGCGCCGCCGGCGCGCTGATTGCCATAGAAATTGATCGCGATCTGGCCGCGCGCCTTCGTGAGCGTTTTGCATCACAGGCCCTGACCGTCATGGAGTCCGACGTATTGAGGGTGGATTTTTCAGCCCTTGCGCAGCAGGCCGGTGGAAAGCTTAGGATCGTAGGCAATCTGCCGTACAACATCTCGAGCCCCATTTTGTTTCATCTTTTGGAGCATGCCAACTGCATTGAAGATCAGCATGTCATGCTGCAAAAAGAGGTGGTGGATCGTATGGTTGCGCCGTGCGGCTCCAAGATCTACGGCCGCCTGTCGGTCATGCTGCAGGCCCGTTACCGACTGGAGCGGTGTCTGCATGTGCCTCCCGGAGCGTTTTATCCGGCACCCAAGGTTGACTCCTCGGTGGTGCGGATGGTGCCGCTGCCTTCCGATCAGGTCCTGGTCAAGGATTGGGTTGTCTTTGCAGCCGTGGTGATGACCGCGTTTTCTCAGCGTCGCAAAATGCTGCGCAATACGCTGGCGGGTTACGGCGATGCCATTGACTGGGCGGCCTTGGGTATTGCGCCGACCCAGCGTGCTGAAGAACTTTCAGTGGAGACGTTTGCTGCGCTGGCCAATCAGGTCAGCTCGTTTGCTTAGAACGTGGGCAGTGCGTCAAGACGGGTCTTGCGCAAGATGGACTTGCCTTCTTCGTAGTTCGGCAGAATATCGGCCACTTCGTTCCAGAATCCGGGGCTGTGGTCCATCGTGTGGGTATGGGCGAGCTCGTGCGCGATCACGTAGTCGATCACCTCTTGCCCGAAATGAATCAGTCGCCAGTTCAGCCGAATGTGGCCGTCTTCGGTGCAGCTGCCCCAGCGGCCACGCGCATTGCTGAGGCTAAATTTGGTGTAACCGCGGCCCGACTGCTCACTGATTTTCTTTAAGCGCTGGGCAAACAGGGTCTTGGCCTGCTGCTGCAGCCAGGCGTGGACTGTGTCACGCACCCGGTCCATGCCCGCATCGGCGGGCAGAGCCAAGGCAAGTTCTCGACGAAAGTCGTCCCACTGTGTTTTCTTGAGTGTGGGGGCCAGCAGCAGCGTCATGGGCTTTCCTAGGTACTGCAGGCTCGCGCCGTGGGCCCACTGCTGCTCGGGCAGCAATCGATGTTGATCGCTCTGGTACCACTCGGCAAGACGGGCCAGTAGCCACTTCGACTTTTCTTGCAAGATGTATTCAATGTCGCTCACCGGAACCCACTTCGGCGCGTTGACTTGAATCATGCCCTGGCCAATCGACATGCCGACTGTTTTGCGGCGTGTGCGCTTGAGTGCCCAGGGCACGGTCTGGCCCTGCAGTGCAACGGTACGGTGTTTTTTGGGAGCGCCTTTGGCCGGCGGAGAGGCGGTGCCGGAAGCGGTAGATGATGTGGAGGAGTCGTTGCCTCCGAAAAACAAAGAGAACTGCTCAAAGAGCGTCATGAAAGCCCTCGATGTGATCGGTGCGGACTGATCGCATTCATTTCTTGTTGTATCCAGTTTTCGACCTTGCCCATCAGGGTAGACGGATCTTCGCCGTCCGGCAAGAGGGGCGGCCCTATGGACACGGTGATTTCGCCTGATTTTTTGAGGAACGACTTGCGTGGCCAGAGGTCGCCGGAGTTCATCGCAATGGGAATGACCGGCGTGTTGGTGGCCACCGCGAGCCGAGTGCCACCGGTTTTGAATCGCACATGATGTCCTGGCCGCACGCGAGTGCCTTCCGGAAAAAAGACCATCCAACGCGATTGCTTGTACAGAACATCTCGGCCTTTCGCCTCAATCTGCTCCAGTGCGCGGGTGCCTTTGCTGCGATCAATCGCGATCATATTAAGGAGTGCAATGCCCCAGCCGAAAAATGGAACCCACAGCAATTCGCGTTTAAAGACAAAGCACAGCGGGGTGGCGAAGTAAGCGGGATAGAAAAACGTTTCCCAGGCCGATTCATGTTTGGATAGCAAGATGACCGGCCCATCGGGAAGATGATGCTGACCGATCACGCGATAACGAATGCCCAGAATGGTCCGGGCTGCCCAGATGCACATGGCAGGCCAGCGCATGGCCAGTGCGTAGCGTTGACGAAATGGAAGAAACGGGCCAAGGATCAGAAACAGGGTGGCCCACACCGTCAGTGATACGACCTGAAACAGAAGAAACACAGTGGCGCGAAAGGCAGCCATCAAGATGCGTGTGCACCCGCAAGAATGGCCGTGACGGCGCCGAACAAATCGTCGGCGATCTGGGTGTTGGCGGGCAGTGCTTTGTCGTTGTCACGTTCGGCAGCGGCCAGTGTGCGCAGCCCCTTGCCGGTTCGTACCAGCCACAAGTCGCAGTCCATCTCCAGGCCGGCCTGGAGATCGCGCAGCGAATCGCCCACCATCGGCACACCGGCCAGGCCCCGGTTAAAGCGGGCGGAAATATCGCGAAGCAGACCCGCGGCAGGCTTTCGGCAGTCGCAGCCTGCATCGGGGGCGTGGGGACAAAAGAAAATCGCATCAATGCGTCCACCGGCGGCGGCTGTGGCAGACATCATTTTGTTGTGGATGGCGTGCAGGTCGTTGATATCAAAAAGCCCGCGCTCCACGCCCGATTGATTGGTGGCCACAGCCACGTGCCAGCCGGCATGGGTCAGCTGGGCAATCGCCTCGAGGCTTTTAGGAAAGGGCACCCATTCATCGGGGGACTTGATGTAGTCGTCGCTGTCGTGGTTGATCACGCCATCGCGGTCAAGAATAATCAATGGTGCGTTGGACGTGTTCATGCCGCCATGCGTGACAAATCACCGACTTGGTTCATCGCGCGGTGAAGTTGGTCGAGCAGTGCCAGCCGGTTTTGCCGCAGCGCAGGGTCCTCGGCATTGACCATGACCTGGTCGAAGAACGCATCGACGGGACCTTTGAGTGCGGCAAGATCGGCCAGTGCAGCGGTGTAATCGCCGTTGGCCACGGCGGCAGCGGCCTTCGGGGCCAGGGCGGCAAGTGTCTCCGCAAGTGTTTTTTCCGCCGATTCAATCAGACGGCTGGGGTCGACAGATGCGGCCGTATCGGCAGGCCGCGGCTCGGATTTTTTCAAGATGTTGCCAATGCGCTTGTTGGCCGAGCAGAGGGATTGGGCTTCGGGCTGCTTCATGAAGCTGCGCAATGCATCCAGCCGAGCGGGGATTTGGTGAATCTGGTTCGGGCATTGGGCCAGCACAGCCTCAATGGCCTCACTCTCAAACCCTTTTTCCTTGAGCCAGGCACGCAGCCGATCGTGAATAAATGCGGCGATCGCTTGTGCATCGGGCTGCACCGAAGGAATGGCCGCAAAGCAGGCTGCGGTTTCGGAGAGCATAGCCTCCAGATCCAATTGAATCTGACGCTCGATCAGAATGCGCACAATGCCCAGTGCGTGACGTCGAAGCGCAAACGGATCTTTGTCTCCCGTGGGTGCCAGGCCGATGCCCCAGATGCCTACGATGGTTTCCATTTTGTCGGCAAGAGCCAGGGCCACGCCAACGGCATTACTTGGCAATGCATCGCCGGAGAATCGCGGGTGATAGTGGCCTTCGATGGCCAGCGCCACGTCTTCGCATTCGCCATCGTGGCGGGCGTAGTAGGTGCCCATCACACCCTGCAGCTCCGGAAACTCACCGACCATGTCGGTCAGCAGGTCTGTTTTGGCGAGCAGGGCAGCACGCTCGGCATGGGCTGGGTCTGCGCCCACTGCGGGCGCCCATCGCACCGCGAGTTGCGCAAGGCGATCAATCCGTTGCCGCTGATGGCCGATCTTGTTGTGATACACCACGCTGGCCAGGCCATCGAGCCGGCTTGCGAGTGGTTTTTTGCGGTCTTGATCAAAGAAAAACTTCGCATCGGCCAGCCGTGCCCTCAGCACGCGCTCATTGCCCGAGATCACCACCGAGGGATCCTTGGATGCAATGTTGGAGACCAGCAAAAAGCGGTGGGTGAGTTTTCCAGACGCATCGGTGATGGCGAAGTATTTCTGGTTCTGCTGCATGGTCAGAATCAGGCATTCCTGGGGTACGGCAAGGAACTCCTGTGAAAACGATCCCTGCAGCACTACGGGCCACTCCACCAAGGCGGTGACTTCATCGAGCAGGCCATCGGGCATCACCGCTTGGTCAGGGGCCGCCTGGGCATTTAAGCCCTGCACGATCTGCGCACGGCGCTCTGCAAAACACGCGATCACCTTGCCCTGCGTGCGCAATGTATCTGCGTAGGCATCGGCATGGTCAATCGACAACGGACCGGCGCTGTGGAAACGGTGCCCCTGTGTGGTGCGGCCCGCGCGCAGCCCAAGAGCCTCAAGCGCCACCACATCACTGCCATGCAGCACCATCAGCCCATGCGCGGGCCGAACAAACTTCACGGTCTCGCCATTTGACCGTTGATAGGTCATAACCTTGGGAATGGGAAGCTTTGCAATTGCCTCGTTCAATGCTGCCTGCGCCGATTGTGCGAGTGTGGCACCGGCAGCACGGTGGGCATACACGAGCACGTCTTGTTTTCCATCGTGCACGCGCTCGAGCTGCTCCAGTGTGATGCCCTCGCCCAGGGTCACGCCCAGGCTGGCCAGCTTTTTGATCAGCGGGGCAGTGGGCTGGCCTTGGGCATCGATCGCGATGGCGACCGGCAGTAATTTTTCTTTGCGATCGCGTGCAGCCGCTTGCGCATGCACATCTGCAATGTGGACTGCCAGGCGGCGTGGTGTGGCGTAGACCGTGGTCGCGGTGGTGTCGTTGCAGAGTTCATCGGCGCGCAGGCGCTGAACGATGGCGTGTGCAAAAGCATCGCCCAGGCGTTGCAATGCCTTGGGCGGCAGCTCTTCGGTGAGCAGTTCGATTAAGAGTGGGGCGGTCGTCATGTCCGGTGGGCCAGGGGCAAGTCGTTATGTCGTGCGGGAGAGCATGGGAAAACCCAGTTGCTCTCGCGATTGCACATAGGCCTGCGCCACGGCCCGCGACAAGTTACGAATACGACCGATGTACTGGGCGCGCTCGGTGACCGATATGGCACCGCGGGCATCAAGCAGGTTAAATGTGTGCGCGGCCTTCAGAATCTGTTCATATGCAGGAAGTGCTAGGCCTGCATCAAGCAGGCGTTTCGCATCAGCCTCGTGCTCGCCAAACCGGGTAAAGAGCACCGGCACGTTACTGTGTTCAAAGTTGTAGGTGGACTGCTCCACTTCGTTTTGATGGTAGACATCGCCATACGAGAGCGTGCGCTGCGCGCCGTTTTCCATCCACTGTGTCCACGTGAGATCGTAGACGTTTTCAACACCTTGCAGATACATCGCTAATCGTTCAATGCCGTAGGTGATCTCTCCGGTGATCGGCGCGCAGTCCAGCCCGCCCACCTGTTGGAAGTAGGTGAACTGTGTGACTTCCATGCCGTTGAGCCAGACTTCCCATCCCAGCCCCCAGGCGCCTAACGTGGGGTTCCCCCAGTCGTCTTCCACAAAGCGGATGTCGTTGGTCTCGGGGTCTATGCCCAGGGCCTTGAGCGACCCAAGGTAAAGCTCAAGGATATTT
>JACCEE012367472.1_pt1 | contig 47610 bp, 36 predicted proteins | sample 7449931 | NCBI WGS metagenome assembly JACCEE01 (sample SAMN15323457, study PRJNA562643) | freshwater metagenome | isolation source: river surface water | place: USA:Blue River Watershed | collected 2017-08-19 | reverse complement strand
CGGCGTAGGCGTTGGCGGCGTAGGCGGCGGCGGCGGCGGCGGCGTAGGCGGCGTAGGCGTTGTTGTTAGTACTTCTAAAATTTGCCGCCCCCCAAGTTAACTGTACAGCCCGCAATACAGCCAATAAATGACGTTCTCGCTGATTTTCCTTCCAAAACCATAAAAATGGATTTTCATTATTTTCTGTACCTTCAGCTAAAGCAGGTAATGCCAATAACGCCATCCGTGCAGCAAAAGCAACACATTTCCACGGGTCATCTAATGCTAATAAATGTTGTTTAAGTTCTTCTTTATTCATTTCTTAATATTACCTCCCCACAAAGAAAAACCCGCTAAGCTTTAACAACCTAGCAGGTTTTAGTTAAATTAAACACTATCTTAATTTAACACAATCAACCCTTTTTCGCCTTTTCTGCATCGGCGTGGAACATATCACGCAAACCGCGAATAGCTTGGCGCGTGCGGTGTGGATTCTCAATCAAAGCAAAACGCACATGGTCATCGCCATAACTGCCAAAACCAATACCAGGCGACACCGCCACCCGTGCATCACAAATCAATTTCTTGGCAAATTCTAATGAACCCATCGCTTGATATTGTTCGGGAATTTTCGCCCAAACAAACATACTGCCTTTGGGTTTTTCCACTTTCCAACCAATTTTATTTAAACCATCACACAACACATCACGACGTTTTAAATACATTTGCCGAATGTCTTCAACACATTGTTGTGATTCTTCTAACGCAGTAATCGCCGCTACTTGAATCGGCGTAAACATGCCATAATCCAAATAAGATTTTAATTTCGCCAAAGCAGCAACCAGCGTTTTATTACCGCACATAAAGCCAACGCGCCAACCAGGCATGTTGTAACTTTTTGATAAAGTAAAGAATTCAACCGCAATGTCCTTCGCCCCTTCCACTTGTAAAATAGACGGCGCAACATAGCCATCAAATACAATGTCCGCATAGGCTAAATCGTGAATTACCCAAATATCATGCTCTTTCGCAATTTTCACCACTTTTTCAAAAAAGGGTAAATCTACACATTGCGCCGTCGGATTGGCAGGGAAATTAATCACCAACATTTTGGGTTTGGGATAAGTTTCTGTAATGGCTTTTTCTAATTCTGCAAAAAAATCAATCCCTTCTACTAAAGGAACATGACGAATATCCGCGCCCGCAATCACAAAACCATAAGGATGAATAGGATAAGCTGGATTAGGAACTAAAATAGTATCGCCGGGCCCAGTAACCGCTAAAGATAAATGTGCTAAACCTTCTTTAGAACCAATGGTTACAATTGCTTCGGTTTCAGGGTCTAATTCGACATCAAAACGCTGTTTATACCAGCGAGTAATCGCGCGCCGTAAACGCGGAATCCCACGCGAGGCGGAATAACGATGCGTGTCTTTGCGTTTGGTGGCTTCCACCATTTTGTCGACAATGTGTTTAGGCGTTGGTTGGTCGGGGTTACCCATTCCAAAGTCAATAATGTCTTCACCATTGGCACGGGCTTTTGCTTTCAATTCATTGACCACGCCAAAAACATAGGGAGGGAGACGCTGAATACGTGGAAAATGGTCTTTCAAGAGAATTGTCCTTCAAAATGTAAAATATACAGGGTTGATGAAAAATATCATTGCTAAATGATAGGTTATTGCTATTTTATGCCAAAAAATGCAGCTTTTTGCTTTTAGCGCGTTGCTACAAATTTCCTGCATGTGATTGTTGTTGTAAGCTTCTATTAAGATGTCAGGTGAATCAAGTCTCATCATACAAAAATGTGAGTAAATTCACTCTATAAAATTTAGTAAAACGACACTATACTGTAAAAAAACTAAGCTGTAAAAAAGGAACTTATGCCTTTTGAAAGCGTAACAAACAGCATTTTATTTTTTAAAATGCACTTATTCCACCTGTTGAACTTAGCGTTCTGCGTATCCTTATTTTCTGCCAGAGCATGATGAGCATTGTATGACAACTATCACCTTGCTAAATCGAACCCAAACGATTGAAAAATTACGCTGCGTAACGATTGCCCCTACGCAACAACGAATTGAATTAGCTCAATTAATTTTCGCACGGCATCAGCATTTTTCCGCCGAAGAATTGTTTAATCGCGTACAAGCTCTAAATGCTGCGGTTTCTAAAGCAACGGTTTATAACAGCCTTAATTTGTTTGTAGAAAAAGGCTTGTTGCGCCAAGTCATCGTTGACCCCAGTCGAATTTTTTATGATTCTAATATGAATCATCATCATCATTTTTACAATGTAGAAACAGGGATTTTAACGGATATTGAAGACAGCCATTTAATCGTTAATCATTTGCCGCCTTTGCCTGCGGGATGCAGTATTGAAGGGGTGGATGTCATTATTCGCATTCGTAATCAGCCTATTAGCTAAATTGGGGCACTGTTAACAGTGTTGTTGTTGTTTTTTCAAATTGTTTTTAAATCATGCCTACACCTTTAGACCGCTATCAGCGCGATTTAGTCCGTCCAGATTTTATTGCGGATGCCGCTCAAAAAAATGCAGTTCAACATACACATCGTTTATTTGAAGCCTTGGTTGCTGCACAAAATCAAAAAAATTACTCAGGCGTTTGGGGAAAGTTTAGTGACCGCTTACGCCGTAAAACGCCTGAACCCACCAAAGGTTTATATTTTTGGGGCGGTGTGGGACGCGGTAAAACGTATCTAGTGGATAATTTTTTTGATACGTTGCCTTTTGCAGAAAAACGTCGCTTGCATTTTCATCGCTTTATGCAATTTGTGCATCATGAGCTTAAAAAAGCACAGAATATTCAAAACCCATTAGTGAAAGTGGCGCGCGAATTTGCGCAAAATGTGCGCGTTTTATGTTTAGATGAATTTCACGTTGCGGATATTACCGATGCAATGTTGTTGGGAAATTTGCTTAAAGCCTTGTTTGATAATCGTGTTACGTTAGTAGCAACCTCTAATATTCCGCCTGATGAATTGTATAAAAACGGCTTACAACGTGACCGTTTTTTACCTGCGATTGCTTTATTAAAACAACATACCAATATTGTAAACGTAGATAGTGGTACAGATTACCGTTTGCGTTCTTTAGAGCATGTAGAAATTTATCATTATCCGTTAAATGCCCAAGCCGACGAAATTTTGCTATCTGCTTTTGCCAAAATCACATCACAAGAAGCTGAAATTGATACAAATTTAGAATTAAATGACCGCTTACTGAAAGTGCGCCGCATGGCAGAGGGTGTGATTTGGTTTGATTTTTTAGCATTGTGCGATATTCCGCGTGCTGTACAAGATTATATTGAATTAGCTCGTTGTTTTAACACGGTTTTTCTAAGTAATGTGCCGCAAATGACGGAAATGCAAAATGATTTAACTGTGCGTTTTATTAACTTAGTTGACGAATTTTACGACCGCAACGTTAATTTAATCATGTCTGCCGAAGTGCCAGCAGAGCAGTTATATACTGGAAAACGCCATGCTTTTCCCTTTCAACGAACTTTGAGTCGTTTAAAAGAAATGCAATCGCGTGAATATTTAGAACGTCCACATTTGCCTTAAAATAGCCTTTAGATTGTTCAGCTAATTTTTAAACGTAATGGCAATAAAAACACAGTGGTTTGCTGCTTAGCTTGCTAAACCAAGGTTGATAATGACATTTTGCACGACTCGACTCTGAAAAAAATAACAATGAGCACTGAAAAACTAAAAGTAGTGTTTTGTTGGCACATGCACCAACCCTCCTACTTCAATGGCGATACTTATCAACTGCCTTGGACATATCTACATGGAATTAAAGACTATGTAGATATGATTGCGCACCTAGAAGCCGTTCCACAAGCGCGGGTGGTTGTCAATTTTGCACCCACTTTGTTAGAGCAAATAGATGATTATCAGCGAAATATTCAACAGTTTTTACAGCAAAATTTTTCTGGTGTTATTGATTACAGTCTATTGCGCGACCCATTGTTAATGCAGTTGGCACAAATACCATTATTTAGCGATGCACCGATTGACCGTTTAAAACAACGGCAACAACTCATTGAACAATGCTTAAAAATCAATCGTGAACGTTTAATTAACCGCTTCCCTGCTTATCAACGACTGGTACAAATTGCCGAACAAGCCAAAACACAAGAAGATTTGTTAGGCTATTTAGATGAACAGTTTTTTATTGACTTAGTTATGTGGTATCACCTCGCTTGGCTGGGGGAAACTGTCCGCCGCACTCATCCCTTAGTACAACGTTTAATTACCAAAGCGGTCTATTTTAACCAAACTGACCGCTTGCAATTATTAGAAATTATTGGGGTTTTACTTGCCAGCATTATTCCCCGTTATAAAGCATTAGCAGACAGCGGACAAATTGAATTATCTTTCACGCCCTACGCCCACCCCATTATTCCGCTGTTATTAGACCCCAAATGTGCACGGGAAAGCGTACCCAATGCCATTTTGCCGCAAAATAGCGAATATCCAGAAGGAAAACAACGCGCCCGTTGGCATTTAAGCCATGGGCTAGAAGTGTTTAAAAAATACTTTGGTTTTTATCCCATCGGCTGCTGGCCTTCAGAAGGCGGTGTCAGTACCGCAACCGTGCGCTTGATGGAAGAATTTGGCGTGCGCTGGGTAGCGACAGGTGAAACAGTGTTACATAACAGCTTGCAAAAAGCGGGGCAAAACCGCCATTTACACCAATCTTACCATTTACAAAATGGCACAGTCCGCTGTTTTTTCCGCGATGACCGCTTATCCGACTTAATTGGTTTTGAATACTCCAAATGGCATGGCGATGATGCCGTTGCCAATTTAATTTATCATTTAGAAACCTTAGCTAATAGTTTGCATAATAAAGCCGAGCGCGTCGTCTCTATTATTTTAGATGGTGAAAATGCGTGGGAATATTATCCCAACAACGGCTATTATTTTTTAAGTGCACTTTATCAAAAACTTGCGGCTCACCCGCAAATAGAAATGAGCACATTTAAACAATGCTTAGCGCAACCCGCATTAGTTTTACCTGAATTAGTTGCTGGGAGTTGGGTATATGGCAATTTTGCGACATGGATTGGTGATAAAGATAAAAATCGCGGTTGGGATATGCTAATTGAAAGTAAAAAACTGTATGACTGCTGCAAAAAACGCATGACATTTAATCAATGTGAACTTGCAGAACAACAACTTGCACTATGTGAAGGCTCTGATTGGTTTTGGTGGTTTGGTGATTATAATCCTGCTGGCTCAGTCAAAGATTTTGACGCACTTTATCGCGCCCATTTACGCAATTTATACCGCTTATTAAACAAAGCCAGCCCTTATTATCTTTATGAAGCCTTTACCCATGGCGGCGGTAATACAGAAGCCGGCGGCACAATGCGCCGTGGACAATAAACAATAAAACAAATATTTAAGCTAATAAAAAGCTTGTAAATTCAGTCTAGTTCCCTAAAAATAATTTTAAATTCCTATTAGAATTGTCTATATTATTAGGAATAATTCTCACTCTATTAAATGTTTTTTGGTTTATAAAATAAGCAAAAACGGCAAACAGTAACCGTTTTTGTTTAAGTAATAGAAAAAATGCGTTTAAGTAGTTCGCATACTTGCTTTTTCACACCTAAATCAACGATGAAATACAATGCGCTTTCTAAACGACCTTCAAATTCGCGCTAAATTAAGTTTTATCTTAATTTTTCCACTGCTGGGTTTATTGTACCTTGCCTCTATTATTCTCACAGAAAAACTCCATGAATATGTAGAAATGCAAGAAACCCAAGTAGTTGCTCAATTCATCATTAAAGTCAGTGCACTACTTCACAGTTTACAAACTGACCGTGGTTTAAGTGTGATGTATATTAGGACGAATAATGATAAATTTAATGAAAGTCTAAAGAAATCCTACCTAGAAACAGATAAAAATCTTGCAGAATTTTCTCACTTTTCTCAAAAAATAGAAAATGCGACGGAATACTACCCTTTTCTTAAAAAGATTTTACAAGAAACAACCCAAAAAATACTAATTATTCCTCAATTAAGACATGAAATTGAAGATTTAAATGTATCTTTAGACTCCATTCAAGAACAATATACCGAAATTGCGCACTGTTTATTAAAGCTTATTGCTCAAGTCAACTCTGTTGTGGAAGATAAAGAACTCTACTCTATCAGTTTAGGAATTCGCAATCTTGTAGAATCCAAAGAAAAATTAGGACAAGAACGTTATTTACTGACCAAAATTTTTATTCGTAAATTCTTTGAGCGTGATGAATATTTCCGTTTTATTGAGCTAAAAAGCCAATCAGCAACACTATTAGAACGTTTACCCGTTTATTTATCGCCTGAACAAGTAAAAAAATTTGAAAAAATTCATCAATCTGAAACCTATAAAGAATTGATGCGGTTACGAAATGTTGCTTTAAATAGCATGGAGGGTATTCAAGAAAATATTGACCCCGAACAATGGTTCAATTTGCAAACCAATTATTTAGAGCAAATTAAAACTGTTGAAGATGACATTATGGTTGATTTCTATAATCAAGCACAGAAAATGGGAATATCCTCTTTTTATTCCTTAGTAACTTATATTTCTTTAATTGCTATTTTAATTATTATTGTCATTTTCCTTTCCTATTTTATTTCGCTTAAAATCAATCAATCTTTAAGTGAAGCTCTTAAAATTGCACAAGCTGTTGCACGCGGTAACCTAAATAATCAAATTGTTATTACTCATAAAGATGAAGTAGGACAATTACTCGCAGCTTTAGAAAATATGCAATTTCAATTAAAAGAACGGATTAATCACGATAAACGCATTGCTGATGAAGCATTGCGAATTAATCGAGCTTTAAATAATGTTTCTACAGGCGTTATTATTACCGATGAAAATTTAAACATTATTTTTAGTAATGATGCAATTTTGAGTTTGTTTAAAAATCATATTCAAGAAGTCAATAAGATTATTCCTGACTTTGAAAACACGTCATTATTGCAAACCTCGTTAAAAACGCTGTATAAAGCACAAATTAAAGAATTTCAGATAGAAAAAATTAAAACTACGCATTGCTCTTATTTATTAATGGGCAATCTAGTTTTAGATTGTGTTGCAAATCCAGTCAATAATGCACAAGGTGAGCGAGTGGGCGTTGTCGTTGAACTAACTGACCGCAGCGCAGAAATCAGCACAGAACAAGAAGTTAACGATATTGTTGAAGCAGCGGCACATGGTGATTTTAGTCAACGGGTAAATGTAGAAAATAAAAGTGGTTTCTTTAAGAAAATTAGTCTAAGTTTAAATCAACTGATTAATAGCAATGAGCTTATTTTTAATGATTTAATCGTGGTTTTAACGGGTTTAACGCAAGGCGATTTAACTCAAACGATTAATACAGAATATGCGGGTTCTTTTGAGAAACTTAAGCAAGATTTAAATGATACTGTTAGCCGATTGACTTCTATTGTGAATAATATTCAAAAAGCGGCAGATACTGTAAATTCTGCATCAACAGAAATCGCTCAGGGCAATGCAAGTTTAAGTCAACGCACAGAGGAACAAGCGGCGGCATTAGAGCAAACTGCGGCAAGCATGGAAGAAATGACGGGTGCATTGCAGCAAAGCGCGGAGAATACACGTCAAGCTAATCAATTAGCAATTCGGGCGCGGGAACATGCAACACAAGGTGGGAAAGTGGTTGAATCAGCAGTTCAAGCTATGCACGGGATTCGCATCAGTAGCAAAAAAGTATCTGATATTATCAGTGTCATTGATGAAATTGCTTTTCAAACTAACTTATTAGCCTTAAATGCCGCAGTAGAAGCCGCGCGAGCGGGAGAACAAGGACGCGGGTTTGCGGTGGTCGCAACGGAAGTGCGGAGTTTAGCTCAACGTAGCGCAGTGGCTGCTAAAGAAATTAAAACTTTGATTAAAGAAAGTGTTATGCGCGTAGAAGAGGGTACACATTGGGTGAATGAATCGGGTAAAATGTTAGAAGAAATTGTCAGTTCTGTGCGTAAAGTCAGTGAAATTATTGCAGAAATTACCGCAGCAGGTCAGGAGCAATTGGCGGGCGTTAATCAAGTGAACAAAGCCGTAGCGCAAATGGATGAAATGACGCAACAAAATGCGGCATTAGTAGAAGAAGCCAGCGCGGCGAGTGAAGCAATGCTTGAGCAAGCGGTGAATTTAAAAACAATGGTGGGTTTTTTCAAGACGATGAAAACTTAACATTTTCAAATAAAACAGGTTTATTAGAACGTATTCAAAAGTTTGCTAGTCTTTCGCCCATACCTTCAGACCTGCTAGGTCTCGAAGACCTAGCAGGTCTTTGTTTTCATTTGAATCACGCGCCAAATTCAGATTAGGCTAATAAAGTTTGTAAGACCTTTTCAACATCTACCGCGATTAGTTTTTCTAACATCGGCGGTTTTTGTCCTAGCACTACATCAACTTCAAGTAAACGTTCTAAGCGGGCAACGGTAAAGCGATAGCGTTGTCCTACACTGAGCATACTTTCTAATTTTTGCGCTTCGTCCCAATTTAAACGATAGCGGTTAATCGCAATTAATTCATCACCTGCATTTAAGCCATATTGTGCTGCGCAGGAATTTAAACGCACAGTTTTTACCATAACGCGCCCTTCGCGTTGCTCTAATTCCGCGCCTAACCATGCAATTGTTGATGTTTGCCATTGCCAATGTACACCAATTTCATGAAAAGCTTGCTCTAATGGCAATTCTTCTGTGCTATGTACCCATTGGTAAACTTTTTGCCGCACTTCGGCATTTGTCAATTGTTCGATAAAATCAAAAACTTGAGAAACGCTAATACCTATTTCAGGATTTTCTTTATAAAATTGCCAAAGTAATTTAAGAAAATCATCAATTTTCTTTTCATGTTTTCTTAATTCACAGTGTAATAAGAAAAATACTAAACCGCCTTTAATATAATAACTGACTGTTGAATTAACAGTATTCTCGTCAGGACGATAATATTTAATCCAAGCATCAAAAGAGCTATCAGCTAATGATTGGTAGTTTCTTCCCACATTATTTAAGTAGCGGTCTAAAGTTCCTTTCATTAATTCTAAATATTCTGTTAAAGAACATAATTGGGAGCGTAATACAAATAAATCATCGACAAAGCTAGTTAAACCTTCGGCTAACCATAATAAAGTCGTGTAATTTTCTTGCTGATGATTTAATTGGCTAAATTCTAAAGGGCGAATGCGTTTAACGTTCCAAGTATGAAAATATTCATGCGCAACTAAACCTAACCATTGCAAATAACTTTTTCTTTCGGCTAATTTGCGTCCATCAAATTGTAAAACGCTAGAGTTAGCGTGTTCTAAGCCACCATATAAACATGGAATAAAATGGCTAATAAAAACATAATGGTTATAAGGCATTTCGCCCATTGTATTTGCAATGTTATGAACTAATTTTGCAATATCTAACGTTAAATCATAACTGTGTGGAAAAATTTCACCGTAAATTGCTAAAACATGTTTTTTATCATTCACATAAAAAATAGTTTGTGTTTGTGTGCCGATTTCTACAGGACAATCTAATAACTCATCGTAATTAATTGCCGTGAAATATTCTGTTTGACAATTTTCTTTAAGTGGAGCTAAAGGTAGATTTTGAGCATTTAATGCAGCTTGCATTTGTACATGGCTTAAATGATTTAAAGCCGTGCTTACCATTGTCCAATGCAAAGGATAAGAAAAACCAATTAAAGGTGTATTAAGCGGGCTATTTTCTGATGGGTCTAAACTGAGTAAATACGTCGCACCTTGTAAAAAGGCATGACTATTATTGACATAGCTCGTGCGCACACTGTTTTCATGACAATACACTTCATATTCAATTCTAAACGTCGTTTGTTCTAGTTGCGCTGTTTGCCAATGAATACGCCATTGATTTTTTGTTGTTTTTTCAACGGTTAAGGGTTCGCCCGTCAGGGTAAATGCGTTTAATCGCCGAATTTGCCGTGCATATTCGCGTATTAAGTAAGAACCTGCGCTCCAAACTGGTAAATAAAATAATAAACTGGCTTGTTCAGGCGTTTTTTGGGCGGTTAAAGTGACATTAATAAAATGTGTATGGGGCGCAGCAAGATGAATATGATAGTAAAGTTGCATAATAAAATTTTTACCGATAAAACCAATGGACTGATAAAAAAAGGCAATACCACTGGTGTGATATTGCCTTATAAAGCAATTTTACTATTTTACACGAGAACGCTTTATTTCACTAAGCGTTCAATGCCTAATGCTTTTAATGTGTATTTTTCAAATAAGGGTTCAGAAACACCGCTTTTCATTTTGCGTAAGAAATATTTTTCAAAGCCAATTTTCGCTAAGTGTACCCATTGACCGCGTTTTGCCCACGTTACGTTGCGTGGTGGAATTTGGGGAATTGCCACGAAAGCGACCCCAGTATCCCCTAAATCTGCTAAACAAACCGCATTCCAAGTACCTACGGAGGTTGGCGGTTTGCTATTAATATCCGCAGAAATGTTTTGCACAAGCGCAGATACCATGGATTCAATCATATAACCCGTTTTTGGCGTGCCGACGGGTAAAGGTGTATTTTTATCAGCGGGCGGAATTGCGATGCAAACACCCGCAGAGTAAATATTTTTATACTTCGGATTGCGTTGATAATTATCCACTAACACAAAACCACGCGGATTACATAAGCCTTCAACTTCGGCGACTGCGTCCACGCCTTTAAACGCGGGTAACATCATGGAATAGTTAAACGGTAATTCATGTTGTTTGATGGTTTGTCCTTGCATATCACATTCATCAATAAGCATTTTACCAGCTTCAACTTTGGTTACTTTGGCATTTGTAATCCAATTAATATGCCGTTGACGCATTTCGGATTCTAATAAACCTTTGGAATCGCCTACGCCGCCCAAACCTAAATGACCAATATAGGGTTCACTGGTGACAAAAGTCATAGGAATGTCTTTGCGGCGTTTGGCTTTGCGCAATGCGGCATCTACAATCATTGCGTATTCATATGCTGGACCATAGCAACTTGCACCTTGCACCGCGCCCATAATCACATGTCCAGGGGAATCTAATAACTGTTGATAGCCTTTATAAGCGGTTTCAGCATGGTCAACGGTACAAATCGATTGCGTAAAGCCGTCAATGGGCCCTAAACCCGCTACTTCGTTAAATGATAACTTGGGCCCTGTAGCAATGACTAAATAATCATAGCTAATTGTGCTATTGTCGTTTAAAGTCAATACATTGTTATCAGCGGCGATTTTTGTAACAACTTTGGCAATAAAATTAATGCCTTTACGTTTTAAGACGGGTTCGAGTCCAAAAGTGATGTCTTCTCTTTTTCGCCAACCCACACCAACCCAAGGATTAGAAGGAACAAATTGGAAATAATCAGTGCTATTAATCACTGTGATGTCGTGTTTTTTATCTAAAGCTTGACGCAATTCATACGCAGCGGGCAAACCGCCAATTCCTGCTCCAATGATGACAATATGAGCCATACTAATCCCCTTATTTGAATTGGTTGTTAAATACGGTCTTATAAAAAATAAGATGTAAAAATAATGACGGCTTGCTTTATTTCTAATGAAGAAATAAAAGAATTAAAGCAATATTGTTTTATATTATGCGTTAATTGTGATGATTTAATTATATCAATTCATTATGACATTAGCATTTTTAGTTATTGCATATTTAATTCTATTTGCATTAAATACAATATATAAAAATATACTAATTTTCTTTGAAATAACCACACCAGACATGAAATAAAGCGAATGCTTTACCTTCCACTAATTTTATTTGTATCTGGTTTTCACCGGTGCGCAATGCGGAAGCTGGAATAAGCAACGGTTCATATTTCCAAAAACTTCCAAATTGTGGAATTTTACGCGCCTGAATGATGGTTGTTCCATTTGCTTGTAACGCCAAACTCACAGGATAATTAAAGTCACTGCGTAATAAAACAACTAAATTTTCATCCTCTTTGAATGGATTTAATGTGAGATTGAATTCAATAACATTACCTGTGCGTAGAATTGCACCTGTTTCTTGAATTCTATTTGCATTTTCGTCCAAATAAGTACGCGGAATTAATTTTAAACTCGGCATAACTTGCTGTAATTGTACACCATTAAATGCAAAAAAGGGGTAAAATTGTGAATAAGGAGAAAGATTAGGATTTGTTGTTTGTAAATTTTGCCATACTATAATTACAAAACAGATACTTAATCCACTCGCGACCATGAGTTGTTGGCGATGATTTAAAACATAACTGCTTGCTATCAGTGGTAAGAAAAACCATAAACTCACTGAAATAAAAGTGCTAATATCTAAGATGGTATTAAAAAATAAAACAGCGGTAGCGGTGCTTAAACAAAAACCTAAAAGATAAAGCAAAGCTTTAAAAGCGTGAGGCTGTTCTTGACTAAAATACATTAAAATAACGGCATATAAAGCAAAGAACACTTGATAATAATAAGACATCAAAGTAAAGAAAAATAATAATGTTATGCTTAATAACCATATCGCTTGTATTAAACTAATAAAACGTAAAGCAAATACAGTAACTAACATTAAACAAGTTATTTGCAAAATCTTAGCTGAAAAATTATTGTTATAACGCTTACTGAGTGTTTGATAAAATACGGTGTCATTTTCGTCAGTATTTCTTGTCATTGTTTCTCTATCAGTGGCATCTACATACCAGAATTCATAACCAATTCGCTCACCTGAAAAAGTCGCTACTTTCTTATAGCCCACATTGTTTGCTGCATAAAGATTATTATGCGTTTGCATATTATTTTTGAAATCTATTAAATGACTCAATGGATAATATGAATTGTATAAAACAAAAATTAAGCAAAAACTGCTTAAAATACCTAATGAAAATTTAAAGAAAGCAGACTGCTTAAAAGTATTCCACTGCAATTTTAAGGGAAAAAGTTGTATTAATAATATTAAGCCAGTAACCCCAACAAAAGCAAACGGAAATAAACGTTCTAATCCTGCTAATGTTAAAAAGCAACCTGCTGTAAAATAGCGTTGTTTGATTAAAAAATAGCTACCACTTGCTAAAAAGAAAAACCAGCTATAACGTAAGAAACTGCTAATTGTAAATAAATATGCTTGCAGGGTAACAGCAGGATAATAAACAATTATTAGCCAATAGACAGCAAAGAGTGCGCAGCGATGTGTTGCTGTGTGCGCTAAACTGGCTAATAAGAAACTCACTAACACTAATAAACTGTAATCAATAAAAGGCAACCAAGGAAAAAGCGTGGCTAATGGTAAAGCATGAAGAAATGGCGCGGCTTCTAATACCCATAACGGCGCGGGATTAAATCCATAATCATTAAGAATTGTTTGCCAATATTGAGGAGAGTGATTAAGTTTTTCTGAAAAGAAATAAATATCAGCTTTAAATTCTATCCAAATTTCAGTAGGAATAGTTTTCTTTAAAGTCTCCGCTTTTGCTCGCCAATGTACATCATTGCCATTTTCTTTATTACTTAAATCACGCACTGTTATATCATTAAGTGGAAAACCGTGTTCTTCTAATGCTTGAGCCGTTGCAACATATAAATATTTATAGCCTAAATAATTAAAATATTTGCCACCAATTACATAATGGTATAAATCATGATAATTATAAGGTGTACCAGAATTCATTTGTAAAAAACGCGATACTGTAAACAAACTAATAGACACTAAAATAATAATAGAAAGTTTCTTAAATTTTTCCTTTTTACTATAACGTTGAATAGTAATTGCAAAAATAAATAAACTAATTAAAAATAAAGGTTCAAATAGATAAGGCATAAAATAAGAAAGTTAAGTGTAAATAAAAATTTAAATATTATGCAGTTAAAAAAGAGACATTGATTAAAAAGGAGTGCAATCGCTTTAGCTATTGCAAGGGTTGCCAAGAAATAAATAACCCAAGTTTGGTAATAGATTCAAATTAAAACAAATACCTACTAGGTTTTAAAAATCTAGCAGGTCTGTGGGTATGAATTCGCAGGTCTTCCGATTCTCAAAAGCAATAGCTAAAACTATTGCACTCCTTAGTGTTTCAACTGCGTAACTCCTAAAATTATTGTTGCAAAAAGACCGCGTGCTTTTTTCTTAGAGAATGCACGCCATTTACAGAATCATGATAATGGACGGACATTTACTATTATTCAGCAAATTTTAGAAGATTGAAATTACCATATTTATTCTAAAGTTGATGGGGTGGTTAAAAAAATTAGTATTCAAGAAGGAAAAAGAATGATGGAATTTCCTGATAATTTTGTATTTCCTGTTTCTACAACACAAGCAATGAAACAATTAAGTCATAGTGTTGCAGTTGATGCGGTTTATCATGTGGCAAATGCAATGGTGAATTATTTAAATAATGTAAACCCTGTGCGAACAACTAGCTAAAATCCAGTAGGTTGTATTACAGTTGCTAGTCTTTAAACCCATACAAGCAGACCTGCTAGATTTTTAAAACCTAGCAGGTCTTTGTTCTAGTTTAAATAGCGAGCCAAACACAGGTTAATTTATTCAATTTAAAATCATTTATTGCATCAATTAAGTAAATTGTGTTAATTGCGGTTCAGACAAAAGTAAACTGCATAGTAAAAGACACTAAGCGTTTCTCTGCAATTTTCTCCTATGAGATTAGTTAATCCCCTCTTTTTTTGCTAAACTTAGCTATTTAATCCGCTATCATCGCCGTTTAGCGCGGGTGATAAGGTAAATTTCTTATTAAAAATAAGTAGGTATTCCATGTTTTCACATTCCCTTAATATCGCTGATTTCGACCCTGAATTATGGCAATCCATTCAAAGTGAAACCCAACGACAAGAAGACCACATTGAATTAATCGCCTCCGAAAACTATACCAGCCCACGGGTGCTACAGGCTCAAGGCTCAGTTTTAACTAATAAATATGCAGAAGGTTATCCCAGCAAACGTTATTATGGCGGTTGTGAATTTGTGGATATTGCCGAGCAATTAGCCATTGACCGCGCAAAACAATTATTCGGCGCAGCGTATGCGAATGTACAACCTCACTCTGGTTCACAAGCCAATGCCGCGGCTTATATGGCGTTAATCAATGCGGGTGATACGATTCTCGGGATGAGTTTGGCAGAAGGCGGACATTTAACGCATGGTGCGTCTGTTAACTTTTCTGGCAAAATTTATAATGCAATTCAATATGGTTTAAATCCTGAAACCGGTGAAATCGATTATGAACAAGTCGAGCGTTTGGCGTTAGAACATAAGCCACGCATGATTATTGGTGGGTTTAGTGCTTATTCGCGCTTTGTGGATTGGCAACGTTTGCGCGAAATTGCCGATAAAGTCGGCGCGTATTTAGTCGCAGATATGGCGCATGTTGCTGGTTTAGTTGCCGCAGGTTTATATCCTTCGCCTGTGCAAATTGCGGATGTAACAACGACAACTACACACAAAACTTTACGCGGCCCGCGCGGTGGTTTGATTTTGGCGAAAGCAAATCCTGAGATTGAGAAGAAACTTAATTCTTTAGTTTTTCCTGGGAATCAGGGCGGCCCATTAATGCACGTTATCGCGGCTAAAGCTGTCGCTTTTAAAGAAGCGATGCAGCCTGAATTTAAAGAATATCAACAACAAGTATTAGTTAATGCTAAAGCAATGGCAAAAGTCATTCTCGAGCGGGGTTATGACATCGTTTCTGGTGGCACGGATAATCACTTGATGTTAATCAGTTTAATTCGTCAAGGTTTAACTGGTAAAGCTGCGGATGCTGCGCTGGGCAATGCACATATTACGGTGAATAAAAACTCTGTACCTAAAGACCCACAATCGCCTTTTGTCACCAGTGGGATTCGTATCGGTACACCAGCAATCACGACACGCGGTATGAAAGAAGCAGAAGTGATTCAAGTTGCACATTGGATTGCGGATGTGTTAGATGATTTAACTAATGAAAGTGTACAAATTAAGGTTCGTGAAAAAGTACACGAATTATGTGCACGTTTCCCTGTATATGGTCAATAAATAACTTTTTATTAAATACTTGCGTTGGGAAATTGTTTTGCTGTATTCCCAACGCTTGTGGGTTGTTGTCTTTTCAAATTTTAAAAAAATCACATGGTCGTTAAAACAGCTCTCTCATCTCAAGATCATTATTATATGGCTTACGCGCTCAAATTAGCGGAGCGGGGTTTATGGACGACTGACCCTAATCCACGCGTGGGCTGTGTTATCGTTAATGACGGTGAAATCGTGGGTGAAGGTTGGCATGAAGTCGCTGGTGAACCTCATGCAGAAATCAATGCTTTACGCATGGCAAAAGAAAAAGCTCAAGGGGCAACTTGTTACGTCACGCTTGAGCCGTGTTGTCATCACGGACGTACGCCGCCGTGTACCGATGCTTTGATTAAAGCCGGAATTACGCGCGTAGTTTCTTCTTGTTCAGACCCCAATCCTTTAGTGGAGCGTAAAGGTTTTGAACAATTACAGCGCGCAGGGATTACAGTACATACTGGCATTTTAAGTCAGCAAGCTGAGCAATTAAATCTTGGTTTTTTTAAACGGATGCGGCATAACCGCCCGTTTATTCGCTGTAAAATGGCAATGAGTTTGGATGGTCGCACCGCGATGGCTTCGGGTGAAAGTCAATGGATTACGGCGGCAGATGCTCGGCGTGATGTGCAAGGTTTGCGGGCGCGCAGTTCGGCAATTATGACGGGTGCTGGGACGGTGTTAGCCGACAATCCTCGTTTAACGATTCGCGAGGAAGATTTACCAGTTTACATGCACCAACCTAAAATCATTCGTCAACCTTTACGGGTGGTTGTGGATGTCTATTTAAGCATGTCAACTGATGCTAAAATGTTAACTGAAGGTGGACAAACAATCATTTTCACCATTTCTACCAATGAAACAATCAAATCCGCTTTAGAAAAAGCGGGGGCGAAAGTGATAGTGCTACCCAGTCGTAGCGGTGAAATGGATTTACATGAAGTGTGCCGTATCTTAGCTGAACAATATCAAGTTAATGAATTATTACTTGAAACGGGTGCAACTTTAAGCGGCGCGATGTTACGCGCAAAATTGATTGATGAAATAGTCGTTTATGTCGCCCCAACTTTAATGGGTAGCAAAGCGCGTCCTTTATTTAATTTACCGAATATTGAATTTTTAAACCAACAAATTCGTTTAGATATAAAAGACATTCGTGCAGTTGGGCAAGATTGGCGGATTACCGCTGTTCCGCTTTATCATGAATAAACAGTTCACAAACCCTGCAATGGTTGAGAAAACGGTATCAACCTTTTTCGTCATCTCTTGAGGATTTGTTTTTGTATCGCATAATAATAGCATTCATTACATCATCTTCAATCACGAGGCAAAGCGTATGGGTTTATGGAACATGTTTTCTAATGAGTTTGTCGACATTATTGAATGGTTGGACGATTCACACGAAACTTTAGTTTATCGTTATGAGCGTAGCGATAACGAAATTAAATACGGCGCAAAACTCATTGTGCGTGAAGGGCAAGTTGCGGTCTTTGTCAACAAAGGACAAGCGCAAAAAACCATTGATATGGATATTTTAGAGCCTACAGATGTGTTTGAGCCAGGAACGTATACTTTAGATACACAAAACTTACCTATTTTATCGAAGTTACAAGGGTGGAAATATGGTTTTTCCAGTCCTTTTAAATCTGAAGTATATTTTTTTAATACAACCCGTTTTGGCAATCAAAAATGGGGCACACCGAACCCAATTATGTTGCGCGACCCTGAATTTGGTGTAGTGCGCTTGCGGGCGTTTGGAACGTATTCTTTAAAAATTAAAAGTGCCGTGAAGTTTTTGCGGGAAGTCGTTGGTACAGATGGACATTTTAAAATTGATGAAATCGCTGACCAATTACGCGCTTTGATTGTTTCACGGTTTACCGATGTACTAGGCGAAAAGAAAATTCCTGCTTTAGATTTAGCCGCGAATTATAATGAAATGGGGGAATTTATTGCGCAGCAAATTCGTCCTGAATTTGATGAATTTGGTTTAGAATTAGTTAAGTTCATGATTAGCAACATTTCTGTACCGCCTGAAGTAGAAAAAGCCTTAGATAAACGCAGTGCAATGGGCATTATTGGTGATATGGGTAAATACACCCAATACCAAACTGCGGAAGCCATTGGCGATATGGGACAAAATGCCCAAATTGGTATTATTAACACTCATACCACGCAAGCAGCTGTGCCGCCCCCGCAACCACAGCAATACCATCAACCCGCACCACCACCACCTTTACCGCCTCAAGTAAGCTTTCATATCGCTTTGAATGGGCAAACTGTAGGGCCTTTTGATTTTTCAACATTGTTTCAATATGCACAACAAGGGCAATTGACCCGTGAGACTTTAGTCTGGAAACAAGGGATGGCAAATTGGACACCTGCGGGACAAGTGAGTGAATTAAACGGCTTATTTGCACACATGCCGCCACCGTTGCGTATGTAATGATGCAAGCAATTTGGCTTGAATCCTTGTTAAATTAAGTCTAGGATAAAGAATAAAGTGATGAATGCTATTAACATTCATCACTTAAATAAAGTAGAGCAGTAAAAAAGCATGGCTAAAAAAGCAAGTAGTCAACGATGGTGTTTAGAACATGAACAAGATGTCTATGTAAAACAAGCACATCAAGAAGGTTATCGTTCACGCGCAGTTTTTAAACTTGCCCAAATTGATGAACGCGACCATCTTTTCCGCCCTAATACGACCGTGGTTGATTTAGGGGCTGCTCCTGGCGGCTGGTCACAATGGGTTAAACAAAAATTTCAAGATAAAATTCATGTGATTGCTTTAGATATTTTACCCATGCCTGAATTGGCTGGAGTAACTTTTATTCAAGGCGATTTTCGTGAAGAAGCAGTTTTAACACAATTACTCAGTGAAATTGGGCAGCAGCGGGTAGAAGTGGTGATGTCTGACATGGCTCCCAATATGAGCGGTGAAAGGTCAGTTGACCAACCCCGCGCGATGTATTTGGTAGAATTGGCTTTAGAGTTAGCCCTTCAAGTATTATCGCCAAATGGGCATTTTATTGCTAAAGTGTTTCAAGGGGAAGGCTTTGATTCTTATCTAAAACAAGTGCGTTCTCATTTTAAACAAGTGTTAATTCGCAAACCTGATGCCTCGCGGGCGCGCTCAGCAGAAATTTATATTGTGGCTAAACATTTTCAACCGTCGCCATAAAATGGCTTGAATAGTCCAAGCGGATACTCTATAAATAACTTAAAGTAGCCCCGTTTAAATTCTTTTTTTATCCATTATATACTCTATTCACAATATCCCATGCTGTGGAGTAATACCTGTTATATTTTTAACCTATTGATGCAGTTGAACGAATTAATTTCATTTAAAAAAGAGGTAATCCTACTGTGAACGAGATGGCAAAAAATCTGCTGTTATGGGTTGTCATCGCACTAGTCTTGATGATGGTATTTAACAACTTTGGTCCACGGCAAAATAATAGTCAAACAATTGAATACTCACAATTTATTCAATCTGTACAACGGGGGGATGTTGACCGCGTAGTGATTGAAGGACGTGTTATTCGCGGTTGGAAACAAGACGGTTCATCTTTTGTCACCTACAATCCAGGAGACAATGGTTTAATCGGTGATTTGTTAAACAATAATGTGTCGATTGATTCCCGTCCGCCAGAACAACAATCTTTGTTAATGCAAATTTTTATTTCTTGGTTTCCAATGTTGTTGCTATTTGGCTTGCTTATTTTCTTTATGCGCCAAATGCAAGGCGGCGGTGGGCGCGGGGCGTTATCGTTTGGTAAAAGTCGCGCGCGGATGATTGAAGAAGACCAAGTAAAAGTTACATTTGCTGATGTCGCTGGCGTAGATGAAGCAAAAGAGGAAGTATCTGAATTAGTAGAATTTTTACGCGACCCTGGTAAATTCCAAAATTTAGGCGGCAAAATTCCACGCGGTGTTTTAATGGTCGGTTCACCTGGTACAGGGAAAACTTTATTAGCCCGCGCCATTGCGGGTGAAGCGAAAGTACCATTCTTTACTATTTCTGGTTCTGATTTCGTTGAAATGTTTGTTGGGGTTGGCGCGTCACGGGTGCGCGACATGTTCGAACAAGCCAAAAAACATGCGCCTTGCATCATTTTTATCGATGAAATTGATGCAGTCGGTCGTCATCGCGGTGCGGGTTTAGGCGGCGGACATGATGAACGCGAACAAACTTTAAACCAATTATTAGTAGAAATGGATGGTTTTGAAGGCAATGAAGGGATTATCGTGATTGCTGCGACTAACCGCCCAGACGTGCTAGACCCTGCGTTATTGCGCCCTGGTCGCTTTGACCGTCAAGTGGTTGTGCCATTGCCTGATTTACGCGGACGTGAACAAATTTTGAAAGTGCATGTGCGTAAAGTGCCTATTTCTGAAGATGTCAATCCGATGATTATTGCACGCGGCACACCAGGCTTTTCTGGTGCAGATTTGGCGAACTTAGTTAATGAAGCTGCGTTATTTGCTGCCCGTGCCAATAAACGTTTGGTTGAAATGGAAGACTTTGAAAAAGCCAAAGATAAAGTCTTAATGGGTACTGAACGCCGTTCAATGGTTATGAGCGAAGACGAAAAACGGATGACCGCTTACCATGAAGCAGGACATGCGATTGTAGGACGTTTAGTGCCTTCGCACGACCCTGTGTATAAAGTGACGATTATTCCCCGTGGACGCGCTTTAGGCGTAACGATGTTTTTACCAGAACAAGACCGTTACAGTGCCAGCAAAGAGCGGTTAGAAAGTCAAATTTCCACTCTTTTTGGGGGGCGGATTGCTGAAGAAATTATTTTCGGCAATGCAGCAGTCTCAACTGGGGCAAGTAATGACATTAAACGTGCTACTGAAATCGCCCGCAATATGGTCACTAAATGGGGGATGTCTGAGCGTTTAGGGCCATTAGCTTATGGTGAAGATGAAGGTGAAGTATTTTTAGGTCATACAGTTACACAGCATAAAATGCTATCTGATGAAACTGCGCATACGATTGACGAAGAAGTGCGGTCAGTGATTGACCGCAACTATGAGCGTGCTTACAAATTATTAACCGATAGTTTGAGCATTTTGCACGCGATGGCAGAAGCGTTAGTCAAGTATGAAACCATTGATGCAGACCAAATCAGCGATTTAATGGCAGGAAATCCTCCCCGTCCTCCCAAAGATTGGGATGAGAACAAGCCAAATCGTAAAAATAAATCTGTTGATGTGACTGATTTAAAACCCAATGAAGGGAATGAATTAGGTGGCGCAAGTTTATCTTAAGTTTGTTTTTTGAAGTCTTAAAGCCCTAGTTATTTAATCATAACTGGGGCTTTTGTCTTTAGAGGTAAAATAACTTAAAGATTGATTAAATTGGAGTGCAATAGCTTCAGCTATTACAAGTGTTGCCGAGAAATAAATAACCCCAAGCTTATCGAAAGATTCAAACAAAAGCAAAGACCTGCTAGGTTTTCAAAACCTAGCAGGTCTTTGGGTATGAATGCGCAGGGCTGCTAATTCTCAAAGGATAAACTCAATGTTTCAACTGCGTAACTTCTAAATGATTTAATTGTGTAGTTCTCCTTGCAATAGCTGAAGCGATTACACTCCTTTTATGATGCTATGATGTACCGACTAATCGTTATATCGTCTTAAATAATTCAAACAACCTGAATAATTGTGCAGATTTAACATTTTCACTACTAATCTGTTACACTACAGATTATTTTAAAGCAATGAATGAATATATATTCAATGGATTAGCTTATGTCAACAAATGATAATAAAGACCCTAATTGGGAACGTGATTTACTTAATCGCTTAGCTTTTGCCTCGCTGAACGAGCAACGTCGCACGCGACGGTGGGGGATTTTTTTTAAATTACTCGTATTTGTTTATATTTTTGCAATTTTCTTTTTAGCTAATCCACATGTAACCAAAATGTTTGAACAATACACAAACTCTGAAGGGTTACAACATACCGCTTTGATTGAAGTCAATGGGGTTATTGCTGCAAATACAGATGCCAGTGCTGATATGATTGTGTCAGGGTTGCGCGATGCGTTTGACGATGCAAATACAGCAGGGGTGATTTTACGGATTAATAGCCCAGGCGGCAGTCCTGTTCAAGCAGGTTATATTAATGATGAAATTAAACGCTTAAAAAAATTACATCCTAAAATTCCCGTCTATGCGGTCATTACAGATTTATGCGCTTCGGGCGGCTATTACATTGCCAGTGCAGCCGATTTTATTTATGCCGACAAAGCCAGTTTAGTAGGTTCTATCGGAGTTATTATGGGTTCATTTGGGTTTGTGCAAGCCTTAGATAAATTAGGCGTTGAACGTCGTGTTTATACAGCGGGCGAACACAAAAGTTTCCTTGACCCCTTTTCCCCTACCAATGAAACTGATATTGCACACGTTAAAACAATGTTAGCTGAAATTCACCAGCAATTTATTGATGTGGTAAAAACGGGACGCGGTGACCGCTTAAAAGCGGCTGAACATCCTGAATTATTTTCGGGTTATGTCTGGACAGGCGAGAAAGCAGTCCAGTTAGGTTTAGTCGACGGTCTAGGCAGCAGTAGCTATGTGGCACGCGAATTGATAAAAGTAGAAAATCTAGTTAACTTTACCCCACAAAAAGACTACTTCCAAAAATTTACTGAACGGATGGGCACAAGCCTTAGCCAAACGCTTTTCCAACAATTAGGCTTAAATGCTACTTCATTACAAGCACCGCAATAAACCCTAATGTTTAACTTTTAAAAAACATCACTATGTCTGCTACGCCTAATCGCCGAATTCTTGCTTCTGAAACTTACGATCCGAAACAACGGATTGTCGGCGGCATTGTTTTGTTTGTACTAATGCTGCTGCTCTATGTTTTTTTAAAATTATTATTGGGCTTATCCACCCCACCTGAACGCAGCTATTTACTCCAAGACGATTGGCAAGCAGATAATACAAGCACAGCTGACCCTGCCGCCGCAGGCAATACACCCGCCAATGCAGGGCGACCTTTGCCTAAAGCTTTTGTGTTTTTAGACATTGATGCCAAACCAATGCAAAACACCAACGGCAAACAACCTGCTGAAATGGATGTAGAAACTGAAGTATTAGCCTCTGCGGATGGTGGAGCAATCGTGCGTCCACAAGCTCCAGTCCCCGCGGGAACTGAACAATGGGTAGTACAAGTAAGTAGTTTTAAAGACGAAGAATCAGCTAATCGCTTAATTGATAAAATGAAAGAAAAAGGTTTAACCACTGAAATTTTTAAAATTGGTAATTGGTTTACCGTTCGCTTCCCGCCACAAACTGACCGCGCCGAATCAGAAAAACAACAGCAACAATTGCGTAAATTAATGGGCAAAAAAGGCTTAATTAAAAAAGTAACCGCACCCTAAAGGAGCAGGAAACGCTGTGGGACACTGGTTAGGCATCATGATTGGCGGAGGCTTAGGCTCACTCTGTCGTTATGGATTAGCAAGCGCAGTTTATGCAACGCTTGGGCGCGATTTTCCTTGGGGCACGCTTGCTGCAAATATGCTGGGCTGTTTTTTGATTGGTGTTTTAACGATTTGGATTGCAGAACGTCAGTTAGATGAAATTTGGCGCACTACCTTAGTCGTTGGTTTTTTAGGGGGATTCACGACTTTTTCCAGTTTTTCTTTGGAAACGATAGTGTTATTACAAAACAATGACCCCATTAAAGCCTTACTCAACATCTTGCTCAGCATAGGAATTTGTCTCCTTGGCACATGGGTAGGAATGCTAATTGCCAAACATTAAAACAGCGGGAAAACCACTATGCGACAAGTTATAATGGTGCGCCTTTATTTGTCGGAAACTGAAGAATTTAAGCAACGCGATGAAATTTTAAATTATCTTAAAGAATTAGGACATGTTCAAGGGATGACAATTTTTCGTGGCATTCGTGGCTATGGACGGTCAGGCATTGTACGGCATCGTCGTTGGTTTCAATGGACTTCAGATTTACCCGTGGTTATCGAGTTTTTTGATGACCCCGATAAAGTTGCACCTGTTTTATTATATCTCACTAACAAACTTGCTGCGGGTCATATTGTCCATTGGACAGCTTATGTTAATGAATAATCAACAATAATCAGTTAGTTTGCCTGCGCCCACACGTTTATTTCTCTCAATATGCCCGAATAACTTGTAACAGCCTCTTATAGAATTCAATTCATACTTTTTCAAAATATACGCCTAGTCCAGCAAAAGGAAACCACATGCTAGACCCACAACTGATTAGAAATTCCCTCTCAGAAGTCGCTGAAAGACTCACTACCAGAGGTATTACTTTAGACAAAACTACATTAGAAACACTAGAAACCAAACGCAAAGCCTGTCAAATTGCGACGCAAGAACTGCAAAATGAACGCAATACCCTTTCAAAGCAAATTGGAATTGCTAAAAAACAAGGCGGAGACGTTGACAGTTTAATGGCACAAGTAGCGACTTTGGGCGACCGTCTTAAAGAGCAAGAGACTGAATTAGAAAATATTCAAGCACAACTTAATGAAATTCTGATGTCTCTTCCTAATTTACCTCATGCTTCTGTTCCTGTTGGAAAATCTGAAGAAGAAAATGTCGAAGTTCGTCGCTGGGGCACGCCTAAAAACTTTCTTTTCTCTGTTAAAGACCATGTGGATTTAGGAGCTAATTTAGGCATGTTAGACTTTGAATTAGGGGCTAAATTAACAGGTGCAAGATTCTGCGTAATGAAAAATGACGTAGCTCGCTTGCATAGAGCCTTGATTCAATTCATGTTAGATTTGCATACTGAAGAACATGGCTATATGGAAGTCAATGTGCCTTACATGGTCAATCGTGACAGTTTATTTGGTACAGGGCAATTACCTAAATTTGCAGCAGATTTATTTCATTTGCAAGAGCAGGATTATTTTTTAATCCCGACAGCTGAAGTGCCTGTAACTAACTTTATGCGGGATGAAATTGTTGATTTAGATAAACTTCCGTTAAAATTTGTTTGTCACACACCCTGTTTTAGAAGTGAAGCAGGGGCGTATGGTAAAGATACGCGCGGCATGATTCGTCAGCATCAATTTGAAAAAGTTGAATTAGTACAACTGGTGCATCCTGAAAAGTCTTATGAAACTTTGGAAGCTTTGACAAGTCATGCTGAAGAAGTATTGAAACGCTTAGAATTACCTTTTAGAACCATTGTGTTATGTTCTGGGGATATGGGATTTAGTGCTGCTAAAACCTATGACATTGAAGTGTGGATTCCTGCACAAGGCAAATATCGTGAGATTTCTTCTTGTAGTAATTTTGAGGCTTTCCAAGCGCGTCGGATGAAAGCACGTTATAGAGAAGATAAGAAAATCAACTTATTACATACTTTAAATGGCTCCGGTTTAGCGGTTGGTCGGACTTTGGTAGCGATTTTAGAAAACTATCAAGATGAAAATGGTCGGATTGCTGTCCCGCAAGCTTTGCAGAAATATATGGCAGGTAAAACTTTTATTGGTAGTTAAGTTTTTGGTTTTAAAAGTCACAATTGATTAAGCAGGAGTGCAATTGCTTTAGCAATTGCAAGAAGTTAAAAGTAATTAAGGGAGATAAAACACTATCAAACCGATTACTTAACAGCAAAAGCAATTGCACTCCCGTTAGCGTGCGTTAGCAATCGTTTTATAGTTAAAAAAATCTTCACCGCCCTCAAGTTATCCACATCCATTATGAGAATCTTAATTGCCAGCGCAGGCAGCCATGGCGACATCTTGCCCCTGATTGCATTAGCCAAAAAATTTGTCGACAATGGACATGAAGTTATTTTCTACGCTAATCCTTTTTTTAAACCGTATTTAGCCAATACCTCCATACAATTTACGGCAATAGAAAGCATTGAATCGTATAAAACGCTATTTCAAAAAGTCAATTATGCAAAACCCGAAGAAGCCTTCAGGCTTGTTACTAGAGAATTAATGCGACTGTGTCCTCTTTATTATCAAGCAATGAAAGCAGATGTTATTCATGGACAAACAATCGCGTTAAGCAATTCTTTACTTTTTGCCCCCCGTTTATTACGCGAAGCTGCCGCCGTGCCTTGCGTTACGGTACATCTTTCGCCTTCCGTGTTTCGCTCAAATCTCAATCCACCCCGTTTATTACCCAACTGGATAACCGCCAAAAGTTCATCTATTGCCAAAAAAATCACTTGGTGGATTCAAGACAACCTGTTTTTTAAGCGCGATTTTGCCCGCCCTTTAAACCATTTGCGCACTAAACTAGGTTTACCACAAGTTGCGACCCCGTTTAATACATGGCTACATCAAGCCGATTGTGTGCTAGCCCTGTTTCCAAACTGGTTTGCAGAACCACAAGCCGATTGGGCGCAAAACATCATATTAACTGGCTTTCCGCTCTATGATAGCCCAGAAACCACTATGCACACTTTATCACCCGCACTGTTAGAATTTATCAATGCAGGTTCGCCTCCTATTGTATTGAGTGCAGGCACGGCAACAGCTAATGCGCATGATTTTTTTAAGATTTCTATTGCCGCTTGTCAAAAAGCAGGGCAACGGGCAATTTTGCTGTCACATTTTTCTGAACAAATTCCATCCGTACTCCCCGCGAATATTCTCCACGTCGATTACGCGCCATTTAGTGTTTTATTACCGCATTGCGCTGCTTTCGTGCATCATGGCGGCATTGGAACAACCAGCCAAGCCCTTCGTGCGGGTGTACCACAATTGATTCGTCCCGTTGCTTATGACCAATTTGACAATTCCCTGCGCTCGGTCAATTTAGGCGTAGCACACGAATTATTAGCAAAACACTATACAATTGATAACGTTGCCAATAGTTTAAATAAACTTGTGAACAACGAACAACTACGACAACGTTGTCAGCAAATTGCAAAAAACTTCATATCTCATGACAGCTTACAATTTGCGTACGAAGCGATTATGAATAAACTCACCTAAAATAATAAAAAACAATACTTTAATAATACCAAACAACATGATTGAGAGGATTGATTGCTCATGTCTCATTTTTTTGATTCACGCCGTTCCACAGTGCTTGCGCAACGCGGCATGGTTGCGACCAGTCACCCCCTTGCAGCACAAGCTGGTTTACAAATGCTCATGGCAGGCGCTAATGCCGTCGATGCCGCCGTGGCTGCGGCGGCGACCTTGACTGTCGTTGAACCGATGTCGACAGGTTTAGGCGGCGATATGTTTTGCCTGATTTGGAATGCCCGCGACAAAAAAATGTTAGCCCTCAACAGCAGCGGACGCTCACCCGCTGCCGCCAATCCACAACAACTCCTCGCTGAAGGCTATCAACGCATTCCCTTTGATGGACAAGGGGCAGCTTATTCGATTACCGTGCCTGGAATTGTTGCAGGTTGGGAAGAAATCCTGAAAAAACAAGGACGCATGAGTTTTAAAGAAGTGCTACAACCTGCGGTTATGTACGCAAAAACGGGTTTCCCTGTCAGTGAAGTGATTGCGTATTTATGGCAAGAAGCCGCTGGAAAATTACAAGCAACAGCATCAGGACAAGAATTATTGCTCAATGGACGTGCGCCGCGTTACGGGGAAATTGTCAAATTTCCAAGTATGGTTAATGTATTAGAAAGCTTACGCGATGGTGGAAGTCGCGCTTTTTACGAAGGGACATTAGCCAAACGAATCGCTGATTTTGTACAAGCACAAGGCGGCTGGTTGACCAAAGAAGATTTAGCCCATCATCAAGCCACTTGGGATACACCGATTAATACCGATTATCGCGGTGTAACTGTATGGGAATGTCCACCTAATGGACAAGGCTTAGCCGCATTATTAGCCATGAATATTGCTGAAAATTTTGACATTGCCAGCATGGGCGAACAATCCGCTGACCGCTATCACTATCTAATTGAATCCATGCGCTTAAGTTTTGCGGATGCACGCCATTACATCACAGACCCCAGTTTGCATCCTGTTCCTATTCAAGAACTCCTCAGCAAAGCCTATGCAAAACAACGTGCTAGCTTAATCAAAGCCCAGCAACGCATTGCAGAAGTACAATATGGCAATCCTTATGGCAGTGACACGGTTTATATCAGCGCAGTGGATAGCGAAGGCAACGCCTGCTCACTGATTAACAGCACTTATCACAGTTTTGGCAGTGGCTTAGTTGTGCCTAATACAGGGATTTCCTTACAAAATCGCGGTGCGAGTTTTTCATTAAATCCAGAACACGCCAATTACTTAGAACCCTGTAAACGTCCTTATCACACCATCATTCCTGCGATGGCGACTAAAGACAATGCTTTATGGTTAAGCTTTGGAGTCATGGGCGCGTTTCAACAACCACAAGGACATTTACAAGTGATTTCAAACATGGTGGATTTTGGTTTAGACCCACAAAAAGCCCTTGATGCCTTACGCTTTAGCGTCCATTTAGACAGTGATACAGTGAAACTAGAAGCGGGCATTTCGCCCGAAGTTGTGCGCACTTTAGAACAACGTTTTCACCGCACTTTATTAGTAGAAGGCTATCCACGCGTTGAATTTGGCGGCGGACAAATTATTGCCCGCGACGCAGAAACAGGTTTGTTATACGGCGGCTCAGACCCGCGCAAAGATGGCGGCGCGGTGGGGTATTAAAAAACCAAAGGAGGAGTGCAATTGCTTTAGCTATTGCAAGGGTTGCCAAAAACTAAATAACCCAAATTTGGCGATAAATTCAAATTAAAACAAAGACCTGCTAGGTTTTGAAAACCTAGCAGGTCTGGGTTTAGAAAACGAGTAGTATTAATCTAATTCACTGAGTTTAAAATATTTATGCGTTGAACTCGCGTACTGCACTCAGAAAAAAATTAACTATATCGCCCCATCTGTTGCAGCACTTCAATCTCATAGCCATCAGGGTCTTTGACAAAAAAGAATTTAGCTAATAATTCATCGCCTTGCTTAAATTCCACCACATCACGCGGCGCAAAACCTAAAGCGTTAAACCGTGTATATTCTGCATCTACATCCGTCACCGCCACCGCAATATGCCCATAACCACTACCATGGGTATAAGGCTCTGTACGACCATGATTTAATGTCAATTCCAATTCTACAGGACTTTCTGAACTTCCCAGATAAACCAATGTAAAATCACTAAATTCTTTACGCGCTGTCACTTCAAACCCTAATGCCTGTTGATAAAACGCAATGGATTTATCCAAATCTAATACGCGAATCATTGTGTGTAAAAATTTTGCCATGATGAAACCTCGGAAACTGGAAAGAAGGAAAACGCTTGTATAAGTCGTAAAGGAAGGATTTCAATAGACAGAAGGCGGGCAAATAAACCCGCCTGAAAAGAACTAAGAATGCACTATCACATAACTAAGCGGTCGCTAAACCTTTTGCTTTTAACGAGGCGATTAATAAATCACGCTTCGCTTGCCAGTCGTGTCCCGCTAAAGTAGAAACATAGTAAAAAGGTAAAACTTCGCCGACGGTTTCCTTTCCATGTTCAGTTAACTTTTGCAATTTAGCATTAAAACCATTATGCGGAATTACAGTATTTTCTGTACTTGTCCCATCAATCGCTACGACATAACGATGATGTGAATTCTGTTGTACAACGGCTGAAATTTTATTTAAAAAATTTGTAAGTGTCTGACTGCTCATAAAAAATCCTCAAAAATTAATCCTTAACCGCCACAAGCCGTGGTTGCAGCTTCTAGCTGGTTAGCAAGGCATTGATTGGTTAAGCCAATACACCATTTTGTGCGCTGTTCCCATGCGGTAATCATTTTTGCGTTACCATCTGAACAGCGTACAGCGTATTCGCGATATTCACTCCCAAAAGTGGTTACTTTCTTAGCTACATAATTAATGTCGGTTGGGCGAGAAGCCAAGGTATCTAACGTAAATGTCATCATTCCCACACTAAAAAGTATAGAAATAAGTAAAGTTGATTTTTTCATGTTCGTAAACTCATTGATTAAAACAATTGCCATAGATTGTCTTATTTTGCTGTTTCTTCCCGCACAACTCTAAAACCGATATTAAAATCTCGATGGTCAGTTGCATTCCAATTACGCGATGCTGAACGGACTGACCATGGAGGATTTGACCATGCCCCGCCCCGAATCACATGCCCTGGGCATAATTTCATCATCCACGCACTACCATCATGCGGCGCATCAAGATAATTGTTGTGCCAGCAGTCTTCTAACCATTCGCCCACATTGCCATTCATGTCGTACAAGCCAAAAGGGTTTGCAGGAAATTGTCCCACTTTGGAGCTTTGTTCACCGCCCCATTGTGCATCGCAGCCTACGCAATTGGCTTTATCCATTTCTAAGCTATTACCCCACCAATAGGCAGTTTTTGTACCCGCACGGGCGGCATATTCCCATTCAGCTTCAGTCGGTAAGCGATAAAGACCAGTATCATTTGTAGGTTTAGTTTTATTTAACCAATCAACAAAAGCTTTTGCATCATTCCAGTTAATATATACAATTGGACGACCTAAACCATTGTATTGATTAAATTCATCAAGGGCTAATAACTCAGAGCTTTTATCATAACTTTTCATAAACTTTTGAAATAACTCTAAAGTTACCTCATGAATCGCGATTTGAAACGTTTTATTTAGCGTCACTTGATGCGCAGGAAATTCATAATTTAAAGCTTCGGGGTCAGCCAGCATTCCTTCCATACAATTCAATGTTTTAGGAGATTCAGGTTCAGTTATTTTACAACTCCCCATAATAAAAGTGCCTGTGGGAATTGTTTTGAATTGCATTCCAAGATAATTGGTAAACTCAACGGCATAACTCAAATGACTGCATAAAATCAGTGATAAACTTGCCAAGCGAAGAAACAACATGCTAACTCCTTATTTATTTTTAATAATTTCCAGAATTAGTGTAAAAGTCCAATATGACAGTATAATTAATGATTTATGACAAATTACAGTTTTCTGTCTAATAGTTGCGTACCGTAATAAAGAAAATAATTGAAGTACAAAGCGTTAGCTAAATTGTGTTACTCACTATACATAAAACACTGTCTCCTACGCGCTTTGTAAGTTTTATAACATAGATTGTTTTTATTAATTTCATTTAAAATCAAAAATTTAAAAATTGGTTTTAGAATTGCATAGTTAGCCTAAACTTTCCCCACGGCGTAAATTTAATCTTTGTGGAGTCGCAAACGAATGAAAGCCAAAGACATTGCACAATTACTTGACGAACCCGCCTGTAATCATAATAAGAAAGAAAAATCAGGCTGTTCAAAACCTAAACCAGGTGCAACAGCAGGCGGTTGCTCTTTTGACGGCGCGCAAATTGCCTTGTTACCGATTGCCGATGTTGCTCACATTGTGCATGGTCCTATCGCCTGTGCAGGCAATTCATGGGATAACCGTGGAACACGTTCATCTGGCGCAACTTTATATCGCCTTGGGATGACGACCGATTTAACTGAAAATGATATTGTGATGGGCTCAGCCGAAAAACGCTTGTTCCATTCCATTAAACAAGCGGTAGATAATTACAAGCCTGCGGCTGTTTTTGTATATAGCACTTGCGTAACTGCTTTAATTGGCGATGATTTTGAAGCTGTTTGCAAATCCGCAGAATCCCGTTGGGGTGTACCTGTTGTGCCTGTTGATTGTGCAGGTTTCTACGGGACTAAAAACTTAGGCAACCGAATTGCAGGCGAAGCAATGCTGAAATATGTTGTCGGTACACGCGAACCCGAACCTTTTTCTGAAAAAGCCCTTGCAGCCGCTAAAAAACGCGGGATTGAAAAAATTCACGATGTAAATTTGGTCGGCGAATACAATATTGCAGGTGAATTTTGGCATGTACTACCTTTATTAGATGAAGTCGGCTTGCGGGTCTTGTGCACTTTATCGGGTGATGCCCGTTATCACGAAGTGCAAACGATGCACCGCGCCGAAGTTACCATGATGGTTTGCTCTAAAGCCATGTTAAACGTTGCGCGCAAAATGGAGCAAAACTATAACATTCCCTGGTTTGAAGGCAGTTTCTACGGCATTAGTGACACTTCACAAGCTTTACGCGATTTTGCTAAACATATCAATGACCCCGCTTTAACTGAGCGAGTAGAAAAAGTCATTGCCCGCGAAGAAAAACGGGTAAATGCTGCTTTACAACCTTGGCGCGACCGTTTAAATGGCAAACGCGTGTTGTTATACACAGGCGGCGTTAAATCTTGGTCTATCATTTCTGCATTACAAGATTTAGGCATGGTTGTTGTTGCAACAGGCACGAAAAAATCCACTGAAGAAGATAAAGAGCGGATTCGTGAATTGATGGGTAAAGACGCAAAAATGATTGATGACGGTAATCCACGGGCATTATTAGGCGTTTTTCGTGATTACAAAGCCGATATTTTGATTGCAGGCGGACGGAATTTATACACTGCTTTAAAAGCAAAAATTCCTTTCTTAGATATTAACCAAGAACGTGAATTTGGTTATGCAGGCTATGAAGGCATGTTGGAATTAGTACGGCAATTAGCATTGACCATTGAAAGTCCTATTTGGCCTTCTGTGCGTCAAAATGCGCCTTGGAAAACTGCCGCGTAATTTTTTAAAGAATTATCCTTGTAAAATAGGAACGTTTTCAAACTTAAAACACCTCCTTGTCTGTGATTTAAGGTTAAGCACACCATTTCCTCCCTCCGAAGTGGTGTGCTTTTTTTTGGGGATAAACGAGTTAAGGTTGTAAAATCGCGTTAACTTTATCCCCCGTTTTTACAAAACCTTGTCCCACCGTGATAAAACGCACCGTATCAGGCAAGCCTTTTAACCACAATGCTTCATTATCTGTGCGGGCAACTTGGGCGGGATAAAATAATACACGTTGCTCAGCATCCACTGCTTTCACCCCTAAAACCCCAGAATCATCTAAAGCCAACAAGGCAGAAGAAATTTTATGTGCCATCACGGTTTCTAAAGGAATACGCAATTCGGTTGTAATCCCAGCCGCTAATTTTCCAGTTGCATTGGCAAATTCTACTTCTACGGTAAATAAACGAGTTGCTTGTGAAGCTTGGCTGCTAATACGCTGCAATTTACCCTCAATATTTTCCCCTGTAATCAAATGCGCTTTGACGGTTGAGCCTAAGTGTAAATTGACCCGCTCGCGTTCTGTAACATCAGCTAACACTAATAACGGATTTATATCAATCAATTCAGCTAAATCATCTCCCACACTGAGATATTGCCCTACTTCTACACTGCGCGTTTCTAACACGCCAGAAAAAGGTGCGCGAATGACTAAATGTTCAAAATCCAGTTGTGCTAACTTTAACGCTGATTTCGCGCTTTCTAACAAGGCCTGAGCTTCAGGAACGGAGATTTTTGCTTGAAACCCTTGTTGTGATAAATTTTGCAAAGCTTTCAATTCTGCTTCACGTTGTTTAACCAAAGCTTGTGCTTCATTGACGTGCGCTTGTCGGGCTTCCAAATCAAATTGCACGATAACATCCCCTTGTTTTACAAACGCGCCGCGCACAACAGGGACGCTGGCAATTTTGCCGCTAATTTCAGCGCGTAATTTTACTGAACGATAAGGAGCTGTTCTGCCCGTCAATAAAATTTCACGAACTAAAGTTTCTGCTTTTTGTTCACGCACTTGCACGCTAAACAGAGATTTTTTATTTGCGGGCGTAGTCAAAGTTTGGGGATTTTCTACAGCCGCATCTGCCTGTTTCCAATAACCTGAAACCATCCATAAAATCAGCGCGATTGTGCAAAGTAAAGCAACAAGATGAGGTTTTTGATTGAGTGTATTCATAGCAAGTTTACCATTATGAAAATATGCTTCATTGTAATGTTAAATGTACAAAAAATATCCTAATTTCGTGAAAAAAGTTTTAAAACCAAAAGAGTTATTTATTTTTTTTGCAGACACCCACGTTGTTGATAAAGTGCAATCCAGTCAAAGATAAATTGATGCTTATAAGAGCTGTCTGTTCTAAATAGCGTTTGTTGTTGAGAAACTCGTTCAATCAGCGGTTGTAATTCATTAAAAGCTTCGCGTGAAGTTGCATAATATTTTACATTGAATTGATTTATAACTAATAAATATAAAACTAATAAAATGCTTAAGCTAAATTGAGAAACTGTTGAGAATTTTATAGAGGAAAAAATTCTACTTGTAATTACACCTATAGAAAGGAGTAACATCATTTTTTGTAAAAGAAAGTAACGATTTTCCCATTCACCCACAAAGGGGCGACCATCTCTGGAAATTATCATGAATAACGTGAGACCAAAAATAATGAGAAAGATAATAAAGATTCTTCGAATATCTACTTTTTGTATTATTGAAAAATGCGCTTTTATAAGTAATAAAAACCCTAAAATAAAACTTAAACTACTTACATACACAATTGGTGCTTGTAAAGTGCTATAAAAATAATAGCGAGCACTATTTCCAAATAAACCCTCGAAAATAACTCGTCCTAAAGTATAAGTGATACCATTACGCCATCTTTGTAAGGTTAACCAATGATTTAAATTTGTTGGTACTTCTGTTGGAACAACCCCTAATTTAAAATATAAGAAAATTGTAATTAAAATAAAGAATTGTAAATAACGTTCTTTCCAAGATGGACTTACAATAAGACGATATACACATAAAGGAGCTAAAAAAATAGAAAGCGGATGTGACCAAACGCATAAAACAATAATTGAGAAAATAATAAAATCAGAGATTTGTAGCGTTTTTTTTTCTTTAGAGAAAAAGGGCGCGTAAATAAGTAAACATGCTATCCATAGTAAATACCAAGAGCTATAAATTAAAGAACTGCTTAAAGCAAAGTTTCCAAGTGGAAAGGCAGCAATAATTAAACAAATGATAAAACGATGTTGGTCATTTTCTACTAAAAACCGAAAACGTTTTAAATAAAAAAGACTATAAGCAAAACAATTAATAAGTAATGTAAAAGCACTAATAATATTAGGAGAAATTGTTGGAGGAAACTGCATTGCAATATAACCTAGTAATCTAGGTAATAAAGAGATATAGCCACTGTAAACATCATAAACATTAAATGCTGCGTTATTTTCAAAATAAGAAAGATAAATTAAAACACCATCTTCACAATGTAAAACAGGATAAAAAAACGGGTAGTAACTGCGCAATAAGATAAAGCAAGCAATCACAACAATAAGTATACTGAAATAGAATTCATAAGAAAAAAGACGTTTATTCATAAGAAGCAGGAAAATAATGAATTGCTGTTAAATTAAAAGACGATAATAAATTTTTTTTCGTCAAAAAAAAACCTTCTAGTAAAAACTAGAAGGTTTTTAAATTAAGCAGATAAAAAGCTATTTAACAGTAATAACAGCTTTATGTAAGCTATTATCTGAAGCTGTTACAGTTAAATTTGCTGTACCAACTTTCAAACCTTTGAGAGAACAAATAACCCCCGACGTGGAAGGAATTGTTGTGAGTTCCACAATGGTTTTTTCAGTTAAAGCGCATTGACTGATATTTAATTGACTAGAAGAGTTAGCAACAACTGCTTTGCTTTGTCCTACTCCTAAGTCAACTGTGCTGGGAATAACGGCAATACGGTCAGGTAAGCTGAGTGTTAAAGCATCACCAATAATGTAGAAAGATTTGCTTGTAAATGGGCTTTCAGAGTAATAACCACGATAACCAGCAAAAATTAACACTGTCCGTTTAGTATTACCTAACTCAGCAGGAGGTACTAATTGACCATTACCAATATTGATATTGTAACTCACGTTACTACCCAATGTTAAACCCATTTTATAAGGAACAACATTTGGAAAATCAATGGATAATGCGTTACTTGCGCTAAAGTCAGGACCTGTCCAATCTGTCCAAGCTAATTTGCTACCTGTTCCGAAAAAATCTTGACGAATGGTTTTTTGCTTCCAAATTGCATTGGCAAGAATATTATTATGAGACTCACCATCTAACCAAGCACTGAATATAACTAAATCAATTGGTTGATGAGCTGAGTCGGGCGTAACAGAAACCGATAATGATAATAAATCATCTTCTTTCAATGCCATTGTTGAACTTAACGCGGTGGTTGTCCCAGTCATTCCTTCTTCTAAACCACCTTTGAAAACAATAGAGGCTTTGTTTGTAGTGGTTGGACTACCAAAAGCAAAGGCTTCAACTTTTAAACTACTAAGGCTATTGCTTGTATCTGTTGTTGTAGAACCAGAGCTGCCAGTATTTCCCGTATTTGTACTATCTGTGCCTGTATTGCCAGTATTTCCCGTGTTGCCAGTATTACCTGTGTTTGTATTATCTGTGCCTGTATTTCCCGTATTACCTGTGTTACCAGTATTACCTGTATTTGTATTATCTGTGCTTCCTGTTGTAGAACCACAGCTGGTTTCACCAATACCATCTGTAAAACTAGAACCACCCGCCCAAGAACGGCAATTCCGCCACTGATTGTATAAGCTTACGTCAGAAACGATGTAAGAAATACCTAAGCTTACAAAGGTAAAAGGATAAGTAGCACCGCTAGGATGATAAAAAGCTAAATAAACGTAACGGGCTTGGGTTAATGTATCCCCCTGATATAAACTTTCACTCATACCACCCGCTGCGGCTTTTAAATCATCAAGATAGACATATTGCCCACTAACATTGTTACAGCTTGTACCGCCACTAGCTGCTTTTTTAGCGTTACAAAATTCACCTGGATAGGAACTATAAGCCTTGAAAGTTGGATAGGTGTTTTCTACAAAACCTTGTCCATTGGCTGCTCCAACGCCTTGCCAACGTCCAGACTCAGCTCCAATAGCTACACCTGAAACACCTGCTGGAACTAAAATCTTGAGTATCATACTTTGTCCCTGCGAAATGGCAGGGATAGGCATTACACTTGCGGAATCCGTTGCATCAATGGAGTAACTGACATACAAGGATTGCGAAGTGGTATTTGAATTAATTGCGGGGAAAGCAATGTAAGCACTGCTTGGTAAGGAATATTCTAAATTCCAAGCATGGCTTTGCCCCATCCATAAACTGATACATAGTAAAATACTTATGCGTAAGAAATACGGAAATTTAGATAGAGGTAGTTGTTGCATAAAAATCTCCAGCAAAACAAATAGAATTTTTTTATTATCCGTATTTATGTTAATTTCTTATGCTAATCCTAATTAATATTAATTACGTAGAATAACATTAAGTAATAAAAAGAAAAAAAGAATAATAAAAAATATAAATAAATATGAATGACGCTAGTTAGTAGCAAACTTGTTTTGAATTATAGAAGATTAAAAAAAAAAAGCGAGAAAAAATGCTGGAAATACATAATTAGAAGAGGGGGATTTAAACATTTCTTAGACAATTAAGCATAAAAAAAGCACCACATAAAAATGGGGTGCTTTTCTATAAGAACCTTAGAAACTTAAGATTCTTTATTTGTTACCAGAAACAACATTAGCTGTACCGAAAGCTGGTAAATCACGGTTTGCTAATTCTGGTTTGTGTGCATGGAATACTAATGTTGAGTTAGTAACACCAGTTGAACCTTCTAAATGTTTATGAGAGAAGGATAATGTTGGTAAACCAACGTATGGGCAACCTGCACGTTCTGTTAACTTCATGCTAAACCAGCCAGATTCAAAATTATATGTGTTAGCAATAATTTTGCCGCTAGTATCGCGTGTTGTTGATTTCCAAGAAGGTAAGAAATAGTTAACTTCAGCATTCAAAGTATCTGTCTTTTCTGCTGGACCACCAGAGAAAATAGTTCCGCCAATAGATACTTCATGCTCTTGGTTATCATACTGTGTCAAACTGAAAGGCACTGTACCCACTTGTTGGAATGGAGGAGACCATGGGTTAGATGCTAAACCAGTTTTACAAACGTCATTGGTAAAGTGACGATATTTAGTTGGGAATGTAACAACTAAACGAGTGCGAGTAGTTCCAGCAACTGGAGAACTTGCGCTATCGTCTTCATAAGTACCTTGAACATGACTGCGAGCTAAAGCAGATTCTAATTCAATGATGTTATCATAAACTGCTGTTGCTGTACCGTAAGCAGAACCACCAAAGTTGAAACCAATAGCTGTTTCAGGAGCTTGGTTACCACCGCGAGCATCAAAGTTAGGGTTAGAAATAACACGACCGTCGAAAGGAACTTCGGTGTTATCTGCAAATCTAATTGTGTTACGTGGAGGAACGTTATCGCTCACTTCACCAGCTAAAGAAGGTAAACGGTAACCCATACGGTCATTAGCACCGTACATTGTTACTTGACCAGTCAACTGAACCCATGTTGGGTCTGTAGAACGGATGTTACCAGCTGGTGTAGGTGATAATAAACCAGCAGCAGTTCTAGTCACAGCTGGAGTTTCAGCACCGTTTAATGGTACTAATTCTGTTACACGGGTATTAGAATCAAAGATTTTAGCCAAATCAAATTTGGACATGCCTTGAGTAACAGTTACGCCACCACTACGAGTTTGAACTGTACCTTGAGCAGCATATACACCGATAACTTCAATATGACCAATTTCATTGTTATCGCCAGAACCTAAGCTTTGGTCAAATAATTGTTGATCAACAGGAACGATAGAAGCAAAAGTTAATTGACCAAGACTGTCTGTACTTCTGATAGAGTCGTCATCAGAATATAAGTATGCTTGACCGCCTTTGTTGATAATTTTGAAACGGCAAACATCAGCTGGTGTTAAATAACAAATAAAGTCAAGAACCTCAGCAGAGGTTACTTGTGAACGTAAAACAACTTTAGCTTTAACCGCTGTATCGTTACGAGTGTTAACAATGGCTACTTCAGTTGTGTAGCTGTTGCCACCTAAACCCAAATACATAGGTCCTAATAAAACTTGACCTATTCCGTCTTCTGATAAGTGAACAGCACTCGCTGTACCGCTTAATGTAGCACCTGCAATTAAAGCAGCACTCATCGCAGAAGAAATTAATGTTTTTCTCAGGGAGAAACGCTTCATTAATTCACACTCCTTAATTATATAGAAACTAAACCGCAACAGATATTATGTAAAATCTGACATTCCCTCGAGGAGGTAAGAATACAGAATTCGTTACCTACACACAAGAGTTGTAAGCCCAATCTGCCTCTAAATTATCTACTGTCATATCCAACTATACAAAGGTTAAGGTATAAATGCAACAGCTTTTTCTAAAAAGAGACACATTGATTGTTTTGTTGTAAAAAAGAAACATTCTAGCAAAAAAACACGTCTTTTATAGAGGAGAATACTACATTATTCAATCATTAAAATAGTGAAATCTCTCTTGCTTACTCATTGGTAAATAAAAAATTGAGCAATTGATATGCCGCTTTTTCAGGATAGAAACTCCCCAAACTCTGACGAGCTTGTGACATTAATGCAACACGAAGCGTCTCATTACAAACTAAATTTTCTACACTATTATAGCAAGCTTGATAAGAAGTTGTATTCACCAATAAAACATTATATTCATGACGGGCAAAACTGTGTATGCCACCAATATCAGGTGCAATGACCGCTAGCCCACAACTCATTGCTTCCATTGCAGTGAGTCCCATTGCTTGAAACAGGGAAAAATCAACAAAAATATCCGCCTGATTAAATAGTTGTGCAATTTGTTCAGGGGTACATAAACCTAAATGTTGAAATTCAAAGTCACGCGGTAAGGCTAAAAATGCAGGGTCGTCAGGTGAAACGCCAAAAGTAATGATTTCAACTTGTTGTGCATAACGTTGTTGTATCGCGCGTAAAACGCGCATGGTTTGTAATGCTCCGCGCCGAAGACTCGATGGGCGAATCATGGCTGTAATGACGATTTTTTGGGCGTTTTTAGTCTGACGTTCTAGGCGTGGATGAAATAAATCTACATCAACACTCGCGCCAATCACTGTGCAGTTTTTGCCTGTTTGTTTTTGAACTTCTTGTTGACACCATGTAGTTTTGGTAAATAACAAGCAGTTAGGGATTTGTAGATAAGATAGCCAAGCGCGACGAAAATCGGGATGACGACGAAAATAATAGGAGGCGAGGCGACGACGTAGCCAGCCTGATTGCCAAAAAAGCCGTGAATGAGCAGGTTTATCTACATAGAAATAAGGTTCAAAATCTTGAATATAATAAGCAATTTTAGGCGGATTCGGTAAATTTGCAGCAGGGGCAAGCCATTCTATAGAGTAGTTAGCGGTCGCAACGACAACGTCAAAACCTTCACAATAACGCGGAATATCAAAATCCGTCGGTGTGTATAAAACAGGAATATCTAAATGAGGGTAGCTTTTTTCAAAAACTGCTTGATGGTGTAAAAAATTTAAAATTTGGGCATCAATTCCCATTTTACGCAAAACGCGCACTTCACTCAGCACAACATTCGCGCCGCCGCCTGCTTCCATCACTGGTAACATGAATAAAATACGTTTGCCTTGAAATCGATAGCGGGCTTGTTCAATGAAATTCCAGCGTTCAATTAAAATTTGTGCGCGTTCACGAATGGCTTGTAAAACACGGCTGTGGCGACAGAATTCAACGCCTTGGTCGATAATTGCTTGTCCGTGTTTAGCCACTAAAATTTGAAAAGCACGGTCAGCTAACATTTTACGGCGTTCGTGTGAATAGCTTTTAGATTGTGCGTGAAAAATATAAGTATCATCTGCTAACGCAAGTTCCCAACCCGCTGCCCGCGCCCGTAAGCAGTAATCATTTTCTTCACCGTAACCTTGCCCAAAATTTTCCTCGTCAAAATAGCCGATAGCTTCTATTAGTTGCCGTTTAATAAGCAGACAAAAACCATTGAGAAAGGGTAAGCGAGGATAAATTTTTAACGACGCAGTTCTGACACGGTTCGCCATTTGGGTGACGGTTAAATCTAACGGTAAGGGATTGGTTGCCCAATCGCCATTTTGCTCTATATAAGGAATAGATTGCCAAGAGGCGGTATTACTTAACGGGCCTACAATACCAATGTTAGACGCAGTTTGTGCACAACTGACAAGGTTTTCTAGCCAAAAAGGTGTAACAATCGTGTCGCTATTCAATAGGATGACAAAATCGCTACGGCTTGCCCGTTCTGTAGAAAGACGTAACCCTTGATTTGCCGCAAAAGTATAACCCCGAGCAATTTCGTTGCGCGCTAATGTCACTGTATGGGTATGGGCAAAATGTGCGAGATAGTCCGCCGTTGGGGGTTGCGAACCGTCATCAATTAAAATTAAGTGATACGTTAAAGTGGAGTGGCTTAAAACACTCTCTAAACAGCGATGAACATCTTCTAAGGCATTGTGTACACAAACAATAATATCTACTGTAACAGCATTAACCGTAAGCGTATCCGCCGCATCTAATTGAAATGAAGGACGATGAATTGACATAAGTTGAGGGTTAATCGCAGGTATAAATTTGAGAGAAACACACAAGAGTGTAAAGGTTACGCTACTTTATCGCTTTTGTGTTATTGTTTTTTGTTCTAACAATGAATTAGGCGTTACGCAGTTAAAATAAGGAATGCAATCGCTTTAGCGATTGCAATTGGCAGACCTGCTCGTTTTTGAAAACCTAGCAGGTCTTTGTTTTAATTTGAAGTTATCACCAAATTTGGGTTATTGAGTTCTCGGCAACCCGCGCAATAGCTAAAGCTATTGCACTCCTTATTTAACCAATTGCGTAATACCTATGAATGTTTGAAACAATTATTTAAATAGCATTGATTATTTGGGTGTATTGGTCAATGCGTCATCCGCCGCAATCATGCTTAAATTTACGACACCTCGGGTTGTCACAACTTGACTGAGGATGTGAAAAGGTTGTTTCATGCCCAATAAAATAGGCCCTACAGAAACGCCATCAGCAAGTGCTTTCAGTGAGTTATAGGTAATACTAGCTGCGTCTTGATTGGGCATCACAAATAAGTTGGCTGAACCGTGTAAATTAGAATCTGGGAATAAACGTTGGCGTACGGTTTCGCTGACAGCAGAGTCTGTTTGCATTTCGCCTTCGCATTCTAACATCGGGAATTTGTCATGAATCAGTTGCAAAGCTTCGCGCATCTTTCGTGCTGAAGGCGTATTTGCACTGCCAAAATTAGAATGTGATAACAAGGCGACTTTAGGAGTCATCCCAAAACGGGAAACGACTTCTGCTGCTAAACCAGTAATTTCAGATAATTGTTTAGCTGTTGGTTCATAATTAACAGAAGTATCTGTAATAAAGAATGTCCCTTCATCTAAAATTAACATTTGCATCGCCGCCGCGCAAGAAACGCCTTCACGCAAACCGATAATATTCAAGCCATGTTGTAAAGGTTCATGTGCGGAACTGACGGGGCCTGTCATCACAGCATCAACTTCTTTCAGGCGTAATAGTAAAGCTGCTAGAACTGTTGTATTAGTGCGTACAATCACATCCGCCGCCGCCGGTGATATACCATGTCTGCCCATGATTTGGTGATAAAACGCTGCCATTTCAGCATGACGTTCGTAATTAAAAGGGTCAATGAGTTGGAAATCGACATCTGGACGAATGCGTAAACTTTGTTTCAATAATTGTTGTTCAATAATTGCACGTCGTCCCATTAAAATTGGGCGAACACAACCTTCATCAATCAATACTTGCGCCGCGCGTAAAACGCGGGGGTCTTCGCCTTCGCAATACACCAGCCGTTGCGGATTGTTTTTAATCCGCATGTGTACGGTTTTCATCACGTTCACAGAACGGAACATGTATTGCGCTAAACCTTGTGTATAGGCTTCAAAATCGCTAATTGGTTTTGTTGCAATGCCTGTATCCATCGCCGCTTTTGCTACTGCAGGCGGAATAACCGCAATTAAACGGGGGTCAAAGGGTTTAGGAATAATGTAATTTTGCCCAAAACGTAATTCTTCACCCGCATAAGCAGTCGCTAATACATCAGACGCATCAGCGGATACAAAATTCATTTTATCGGTAACAACTAAGTCCGCTAATGCCCGCACACACGCTAATTGCATTTCTTCATTAATTTGGGTCGCGCCAACATCTAATGCTCCGCGAAAAATAAACGGAAAACACAATACATTATTCACTTGATTTGGATAATCAGAGCGTCCAGTCGCAATAATCGCTTTGGGACGGGCACGCCGTGCTTCTTCGGGCATAATTTCTGGCACTGGATTGGCTAAAGCTAAAATTAAAGGAGCTTCTACCATTTTCTCAACCATTTCGGCTTTCAGCATTCCCGCTACTGATAAGCCTAAGAAAATATCGGCTCCGTCAAGTGCTTCTGCTAAGGTGCGTTTATCCGTGTTCGCAGCATAGCGTTGTTTATACTCATCCATCCCTTGCGTACGACCTTGATAAATCACCCCTTTACTGTCAGTTACAATAATATTTTCTTTGCGCACACCTAAGCTAACTAATAAATCTAAACAGGCTAAAGCTGCTGCCCCTGCGCCGCTGGTGACTAATTTAACTGATTCAATCGCTTTATTTTGCAAGCGTAAGCCATTTAACACTGCCGCGCCGACACAAATCGCGGTGCCGTGTTGGTCATCATGAAAAACGGGGATTTTCATCCGCTCTTTCAATTTACGCTCAATCATAAAGCATTCAGGCGATTTAATATCTTCTAAGTTAATCGCACCAAAGGTAGGTTCAAGACTGGCAATAATTTCAATTAATTTGTCAGGATTTTTTTCATTGATTTCGATATCAAAAACATCAATACCCGCAAATTGTTTAAATAAAACCGCTTTCCCTTCCATTACTGGTTTAGCTGCTAACGCTCCAATATCACCCAATCCTAATACAGCAGTTCCATTACTAATGACTGCGACTAAATTGGCGCGTGAAGTTACTGTCGCTACTTCGCGCGGGTCGCGGACAATTTCGCGACAAGCCGCCGCGACCCCTGGCGAATAAGCCAACGCTAAATCGCGTTGATTGGCTAAGGGTTTAGTGGCTTGAATTTCTAACTTACCTGGACGTGGAAAACGGTGGTAATATAAAGCATCTTCAGTTAAATCATTTGACATAAAAAATCCTATTCTTATCGTTGTTCTTTGTTATTTTTATAAAAACAGTTCTACCCTAACTAAAAAAACCTGTCAGGCAGCCCAGACAGGTTTAACGTTATTCTTGTGTTTACTTGCGTATTATCTTGTTTTGCTTTCCCGCAACATCATTTTTACATCGGGCCCAACAGGCAAAGGATAATCATAAGACGCTAAAATAATCCCATCGCTGGTACGAATCAATTTTGCTGTGACATAAACCGTATTTTTGCTAACGCCATACGTTCCCGCTAACAGTGCATAGGCATCATGGTCGCGGCTAATATCTTGTAACTCACGGGATAAAACAAACTCACCTTCACTAGGTGTTGTGACACCACGCACAAATACGCTTTCTGTACGCAATTTTAATTCAACAACTTTATAACCTTTTTGCGCAAAACGTGAGCCCATTTGTTCGCCAATGGTACGCCCTAAAGTAGAAGAACGTTGCACATTATCCACATTCACAAAACTTGCGACTAATAAGGGTTTATCTCGGTAATAATCAAAATGTTGGTTTTGTTTTAATAAATTATCTGCTGCATTATAGTTCGCAGAGACTAAATTAACATCTTGCGTTTCCCCTGTAATGGCACAGCCCACTAAAAAAGTAAAACTCGCCATGACTAAAATATGCGCCATGCGCCAGAGTGTTAAAAATTGTTTCATTTGTTAACCACCTGATACACTTTGCCATGTTGTTTAAACCAATCGAAATCTACCGCCCGCACATAATAAGCATCGTGACTGCTAAAAATAAACTGCTGTCCCATGGTAACAGAACTGGTAATAGCAACTTCGCCGTATGGCATATTAGCGACGCAATCAAAACACGGATTCCGATTATATCTCGCCTCTGAATATGGCGTGTTATGCTCAATTACTTGTGCGTCAAACTCCATAATTAACGTATCAGTATAAGACGTTTGAGTAATGACTGGAATTCCTTGCTGCATTAAACGCGTGCGTAATTGTGCTTGAAAAACATTAGAAAAAGGAATTTTTTCCATTGCTTCAGTATAACGGATAAAGACTGCTGGTTTTACATTGCCATCCGTAAACGTACCATCTAAAGTTTGTTTTAATTGTTTAGCCAAATGATCAGCTAAAACGTCCCAATGATAAACTGATAACATCTCCTGCTGCGTGGTCGAAGTATAATGCGTCGGCGTTGGCATAGAAGCGGTACATCCTGTCAGTCCTAGCAGACCTGAGAACATTCCCACTGCCAACATACCGCTTGTTAATAGTGTGCGCTGCATAAAGCCCCCAAGCGTAAATGGCAAATTTTATAACTGTTTAATTCAATCATATTTCCTATTATGATGCGACTTTTTTTTTAACTATTGCAAGCACTAGCAACACAATTTTAAGGTTGTTTGTGAAATATCGATTTTTTTCAAAATGCGCCCTTCCCTTTTACTGTGTAGAGTCAACTTAACCCCTGCTCATATTCCCGCTTCCGTGTGGATAGCAGCTCAATGGTTAAAAATGCGCTATCAGCATCATCAAGTGACAGAAGAGGATTTACAATGGATTGGACAACAATTGTGGCAAATTTTGCGACAACAGTTATCCCCCTCTATTCTTGAATACTTAGAAAATAATAAAGAATGGACGCAAGCAATAACTGTGCTGTTACACTGGCAAGGCGAAAATGATTTGCCATGGGAAACTGTTTTTCATCCCCGCCGTGGTTTCCTTGCAAAATCGGTAAATTGGCAATGCGTGCGTTATCGTCCCCAATTTTTCCCCGCAAAATTTTATCAACCTGTTTCTACTTTGGCGCGTCCACTGCGGGTTTTACTATTCACTGTAGATGTGCATAGCGAAAATGCACAATTTTTAGATTTAAATCAAGAATTCCAAGCAGTTTATCAGGCTTTACACCCTAAAATAGTACAATTAATTGCCCCGTTAACTGGAGATTTTGCCAATTGGCAACAATATTTACAGCAGCAAACTTGGGATTTAGTCATTTTTGTTGGACATAGCTATTTAAACGAAGAAAACACACAACTAGAATTTCTATTTGAACCTAATACGCGCGTGAGCGAATCGCTTTTTTTACATAGTTTACAAACTGCTCAGATTGGCTGTTTAGTGATTGCGAGTTGTTTTTCTAATCATTGCTTGCAAAATATTCAACATATTCCGTATGTCATCGGTATGCACTATCCCCTGTTTGACCGTGCAGGCACACGTTTTATTCAAGGTTTTTGTCAAGCATGGCGTACAGGTGCGCCGATTCCGCTAGCAGTACAATGGGGACGACAAGCAATGTTTAACTTGCTTGAATCACATGAACAATGGCATCGCACTGTTTCCACACGATATCAGCCGCAAAATAGTCAATGGAATTTACCTGTATGTCTGCAAAATTTAGAAAATCCCCCGATTCATTTTACAATCAACCCATTTCCGCCATTAAATAACATTCCGTTTTTTATTGGGCGGCGGGCAGAATTGCAACATTTACTCGAAGTTAGCAGTAAATACCCGATTATTTGGATAAGTGGTGCAATTGGGAGTGGGAAAACGGCATTAGCCCAACATTTAAAACTACGTTTAATAGCCTCTTTAGTCGCCACCAATATTGTTATAGTAGAAAATCCTCAACAAAAAATTCAATTTTGCTCAAATGTTAGCCATTGGATTATTTGCAGCACTTATTTAAATACAACAGGCATTATTCCTCATAAGACTTCATTTTATCACTATCCATTAGCAATGCCTTGTTTTGAGGATTTCTATCAATATGCACAATATTTATCTTTAAAACACACAACCACAGAACTACGTTTTATTTATCTAAGTTTAAAAGGCAATTTTAAAGCCTTAGAAATCTTACAAAGTTTTGACTATTGCAGTGGAATTATTTTAAGAGAACAAATAAAATTGATTAAACGCACTTTAAAATTACGCTGAAAAATCAAACCAGCTATTTAATTTGGCGCGACATTCATCTACACCTATTTTAGTTAAAGAACTAAACAATTGTACGGTACACCACTGTTCATTTGCTTCTTGAAAAATATTCTTTAACTCACGTTGCACGCTATTCAAAGTATTACATCCTGCGCCACGGCTGACTTTATCCGCCTTCGTTAATAATACATGTACTGACATATCAACGGCGTAACACCAATGTAACATTTGTACATCATATTCAGTTAAAGGATGACGAATATCCATTAACAACACCAAACCTTTTAATGCTTGACGGGTTTCTAAATATTGCTGTAACGTTTTCTGCCAATGTTCTTTAATGGTCAAAGGGACTTTTGCATAGCCATAACCTGGTAAATCTACTAAAGAACGGGTTTCATCCAATTGAAAGAAATTGATTTGTTGTGTTCTACCAGGGGTTTTACTGGTGCGTGCTAAATTCTTATGGTCAGCCAGGGTATTTAATGCACTGGATTTTCCCGCATTTGAACGTCCCGCAAAAGCAACTTCTAAACCTTCATCTTTAGG
>JACCEE011491592.1_pt1 | contig 47792 bp, 49 predicted proteins | sample 7449931 | NCBI WGS metagenome assembly JACCEE01 (sample SAMN15323457, study PRJNA562643) | freshwater metagenome | isolation source: river surface water | place: USA:Blue River Watershed | collected 2017-08-19 | reverse complement strand
CCTTTACGGGCATCTTTAGTTTTGCCCAAGTACTTGATGCCTAGAATAAATAGCACAGAGGCTACCAAATAGGCGAGTTGAATTCCCGTGTTCATTTCTTCTTAAACATTTTAAGCATGCGATCGGTCACTGCGTAGCCGCCGACCACATTGATGGTAGCCAAAACCAAGGCAATCATGCCCAGCCATTTACTCAGGGTGGTATAACCCAGTTCATTGCAAGCCATCAAAGCCCCTACAATGGTGATCCCAGAAATGGCATTTGATCCAGACATCAAGGGAGTGTGCAAGGTAGGAGGTACCTTGGAAATCAGTTCAAACCCCAGGTAACTCGCCAAGACAAGAACATAGATCAGTACAATAAGCGCTGAAATAGACATAGATTATATTTTAATTAGAAAGTAATTGCTTTGTAAACGCATGCACCAATTCTCCTTGATGGGTAATCAGCACACCTTTTGTGATTTCATCCTCCAGGTCAAGAGTTAACCCGGTTTCATTTGCCACATGAAAGGCCAAGGTACTAATGTTGGTAGCGTAAAGTTGACTGGCATTGACTGGCAAAAGCGAAGGAAGGTTAGACTCCCCAACCAAGGTAACGCCATGCTTCACTACCGTGGCATTTTTCTCAGAGATCGCACAATTGCCTCCAGACTCTACCGCCATATCCACGATCACTGATCCGGCTTTCATGCTTTTGACCATCTCCTCAGTTACTAGAATAGGGGATTTTTTACCCATGACCAAGGCCGTCGTGATCACCAAATCTGCTTCCTTGATTTTCTCACGAATCAGTTGCTGTTGTTTTTCTAAGTATTCGGCAGACACTTCACGGGCATAGCCGCCTTCGGTTTTCACCCCTTCGGCACCTTCTACGGTCAAAAATCTTCCACCCAGTGATTCTACTTGTTCCTTAGTCTCTGGGCGCACATCGGTACACTCCACTACCGCACCTAGCCTTTTGGCTGTAGCAATGGCCTGCAATCCCGCCACCCCAGCTCCAAAAATCAAAACCCGTGCAGGTGTAATTGTTCCCGATGCAGTCATCAACAAGGGAAATATTTTTCCTAAATAATTTGCTCCAAGCAATACTGCCTTGTAACCAGCCAAATTGGCCTGAGAGGAAAGTGCATCCATCTTTTGGGCCCGAGAGATACGTGGAACTGCATCCATAGAAAAGGAGCTGATTCGCTTGGCATTGAAAGCTGCTACCACTTCCGGATGCTGGTAGGCATACATGTAGGAAATGGATGCCGCGCCTTCCTTCATCAACGCGATTTCTTGAAGGGTTGGCAAATTGACCTTAAGTAACAAGTCTGTCCCCAGGGCATCTTTGGAAGTGCCTATCTTCGCTCCTGCAGCCTCATAGTCCTGGTTGGAAAAAAATGATTTTTCACCAGCTCCAGATTCCACTACCACCTCAAATCCTTTTTTACGGATAAGCTTTACCACCTCTGGGCTAAGCGCCACGCGGTTTTCATACTCCTTAGTTTCTTTTACTACGCCGATAATCATGGACAGAAATTAATCTTTTAGGGTTAGTTTTTATTTGCTCAGGCTTCCTTAACTCAAACAAAAAACAGGCTTTAGGGGAAGATTGTTTTTTAGAATTCAGAACCTAAAGAACGAAAACTTTAAGTGAGAATGAAATACGAAAGATTGTTTTTCTTATCCTAATCCCTGATCAATTCGCTAATTATCCCAATTAATAGGGTTTTCGAAGATTCAAGATCGATTCCAAAGAGGAATTTTTTACCTTTTTCTTTGCCATTCCCAAAAATCGAGAGCAAATTGGGAAAGAATGAAGGGCAAAAGCGAAGGTCTCTTTTTTGTGGAGGCACCCAGCGGAATCGCCTGAAATGTAACCGCACCTTAACCCTTTTCCTTGTCAATTTTCAAAAACCCATGAAAAAACCAGAAACTCAACCCTCCGGACAATCACGGAGAGAATTTATCAAAAATGCGGCCATTGCCTCCTCCTTTTTTATTGTTCCTCGACATGTATTGGGTGGTATTGGCTTTACTTCCCCCTCTGATCAGCTGGTTCTAGCTGCCATTGGAGCAGGTGGAAAAGGAAAAAGCGATATTTTCAATGCCTCTGTAAATGGTAGAGAGCGAGTAGTAGCCTTGTGTGATGTGGATTTCTCAGGTTCAGCTAAAGATTCAGTTGCCAACTTCCCAAAAGCCAAACTATTTGCGGATTACCGCAAGATGCTCGAAGAGATGAAAGAAATCGATGCGGTCACTATCTCTACACCGGATCACGTACACGGCCCTGCAGCCAAGTTTTGCATGGAGCGAGGCAAGCATGTCTATGTTCAAAAACCAATGACCCACAATATCCGAGAGGCGCGTCTACTGACTCAACTTGCACGAGACAAAAAAGTGGTAACCCAAATGGGCAATCAAGGAGCCTCCAACCCGCTGATGGACATGATCAAAGGCTGGATGGATTCCGATAAAATAGGCAACGTCTCCAAGGTACAGATTTGGACCAATCGTCCCGTTTGGCCCCAAGGAGGTGCTTTTCCAAAGCCGGACCCAGGCAAAAAACCATCCGATATGGAATGGGATCTTTGGCTAGGGCCTGCCCCAGAAATTCCATTTACTCCCAACTTACATCCCTTTAATTGGAGAGGCTGGTGGGATTACGGTACAGGGGCATTGGGAGATGTGGGATGCCACTTGATGGACATTCCTTTCCGTATGTTAGGCCTCCACTATCCGCTAGATGCAGAATGCTCGGTGGGTTCGGTGTATTCCCAGATGTGGACTCCCGACTACAACCCGGACGGATGCCCTGCATCTTCGTTCATAACCCTTCATTACGGCGCAACTGCTAAAAATGCCGTGCCTCTAGAAATGACCTGGATGGATGGGGGAATTCGCCCTTCTCACCCAGACATCATTCCTGCAGACCACGACTTGGGCGGCGCCAATTCCGCAAATGGAGTCATGATGATCGGAGAAAAAGGCATCATCACCCACAACATCAATGATAGCTCTCCACTGATGCCTAAGTTGTACCTCTACGATGGAACTCAGGAATTTGGACCTGACCGCTTGGAAAGTACAGAACCTGAATATGGTCACCAGCGCAAGTGGGTAGATGCCTGCAAGGCTGGCTTTGGTTCTACAGAGCACCAAGGCCTCACCTCCTCTTTCGATTATGCTGGCCCAATGACAGAAACTGTGCTAATGGGTAATTTGGCTATTCGAAGCTTTATGCTCAGAAAACCAAACAGCAAAGGACAGCAAGAGTTTTTTGGAAGAAGAAAACTCCTTTGGGATGGCGAGAACATGCGCATTACCAACTTGGAGGAAGCCAACCAGTTTGTCGGCCGTACCTACAGAGCAGGTTTTGAAGTATAATCTGAATTGAATCCAATCAACCGTGAGGCTAGCCCTCACGGTTTTTTTATGACCATTCTTTAAATTTGATTAATTGAATCCCATTCATGAAGGCCTTAGTCTATGAATCGTTTGGGCAAGCCCCAAAAGTTACCCAGGTACCTGACCCAGAGACCCCAGATCAAGGCATTCTCCTTGAAGTAAAGGCTTCTGGAATTTGCCGCAGTGACTGGCATGGGTGGATAGGTCATGATCCAGATATCCAGCTACCTCACGTGCCTGGCCATGAGTTTGCAGGAGTCATTCTCGAGGTGGGCAAAGGGGTAAAAAATTGGAAGATTGGAGATCGCGTAACGGTCCCTTTTGTGTGTGCTTGCGGCACCTGCCCGAGTTGCCACAGCGGCAACCAGCAGATCTGTGACAATCAAAATCAGCCTGGATTTACCCATTGGGGTTCTTTTGCGCAGCGCGTAGCCGTACACCGCGCCGAAACCAACCTGGTGCGCGTACCCGAATCGGTTAGTTTTGAAGTGGCTGCCAGCCTGGGCTGTAGATTTGCCACCTCCTTTCGAGGCGTAGTCGCCCAAGGCAAGGTAAGCGGCGGACAATGGGTGGCCGTGCATGGCTGTGGAGGCGTAGGACTTTCTGCCATCCTAATCGCAACAGCACTTGGTGCTACGGTGATTGCTGTGGACATCCAAGACGATAAGTTAGCGCTTGCAAAAGCCGCTGGAGCACAGTACTTGGTCAATGCAAAAAACACAGGAGACGTGGCAGCTACCATTCAGGAATTGAGCCGTGGCGGAGCGCATGTTTCCGTAGATGCACTAGGAAGCAAGGTAACCTGCTACAATTCGATTGTTTGTTTGCGAAAGCGAGGAAAACACATTCAAATTGGCCTGCTTGCAGGATCTGAAACGAATCCTCCCATCCCTATGCATTTGGTAGTCGCTAAGGAACTTGAAATTTTGGGCAGCCATGGCATGCAGGCCTATGCTTACCCCGAACTTATGCAACTGATTTTGGACGGGAAAATGGATCCCGGAAAATTGATTGGGCGCAGAATTGCTTTGGAAGACGCCGTCGAAACACTGATGCGAATGGATACCTTCGAAGAAAATGGAATGGTCATCATCAACCAATTTTAACTAGGCATGAAAAAAAATACGAAACGTTGGTTTATTCAATCCGTAGCAGGGCTACTACTCACGGGTGCAGGATTATCGATTTGCATTCATGCCGGAGTAGAAAAATTAGGAGGAGAATTATGGTTCTATACAGGGACCTTGGGTCTTGTTATTTTCCAGACTGGGTTATGCCTTGTGATTGATGGAGTGCGGTACCGATAAGTAGCAAATAATGCATTCTAAGGAACTTCCCATCACCAGGATTGAGGAGAGTTTTTAGGGATTGTATCCTCCATAAAAAGCAACATTACATTCACTGATTGCTTATTTTTAGTAACTTGTTTACTGAATTAAACCATTTACCCCAAATCAAGTCCAAGGAAAAACTAAAACGCACATGATCAAGAAAATTACTTTCGCCGTGGTGGTCCTCTTAGTGGCCATACAGTTTGTTCCCATGAAAAAAAATGATTCAGGAACCAACGATTTTGACATCAGCAAAAATTACCAAGTTCCCGAGCATGTTGCAACAATCATGAAAGGGGCTTGCAACGATTGCCATACCAATACCACTACATACCCTTGGTACAGTAATATTCAGCCCGTGGGCTTTTGGCTCAACCACCATACCAACGATGGGAAAGGCCATTTGAATTTTTCGGAGTTTACCTCTCTCCCACTTCGGGTGCAAAATCATAAGTTTGAAGAGATTATCGAAATGGTGGAATCTGGTGAAATGCCCTTGCCTTCCTACACTTACCTAGGCCTGCACCCTGAAGCCAATCTTTCGGACGAAGACCGCAAAGCAGTGGTAGACTGGGCCAAGGAGCAGATGGCACTCCTTGCCGCTACTTATCCAGCGGATAGCCTAAAAATGAAACCAAGACCAGCTCCCGCTCAATAAGGAACTTAATTTTTAGTAGACTGGGAACGAATCACTCTCAGTCTATTTTTTTTAACCCCCGCTACCATGAAAAAATTTACAGATACAGAAGTCCGATGGGGAGTCCTGGGAGTGGGTAAAGTATGCGAATTGAAGTCTGCACCGGCGATGAATACCATTGCACACTCGAGGCTTGTAGCAGTCATGCGTAGGGATGAAGAAAAAGCCAAGGACTATGCCGCTCGTCATGGAGTTCCCAAGTGGTACACTAGCGCCACGGATCTAATTCATGATCCAGAGGTGAATGCCATTTACATTGCTACCCCTCCACATGTGCACGTAGAACTTACCCAACTGGCAGCAGCAGCAGGAAAGCCTGTGTATGTAGAAAAGCCCATGGCCCGTACCCATGCGGAATGTCTGCAAATGATTCAGGCTTGTGAACAAGCAAGCGTTCCCTTATTTGTAGCCTACTATCGGAGAAAATTGCCCCATTTTTTGAAAATCAAGGAACTCCTAGATCAAGGAGAGATCGGCTCTATTCGGACGGTACACATCAACCTCAAACAGGTTCTTACACCAAACTTAGTGAGTAGCTCTGGAGAAAACTGGCGCGTGATACCCGAAATCGCAGGTGGAGGCTATTTTTATGACCTTGCCTCACATCAACTGGATTTACTAGACTTCTTTTTCGGCAAAATCACGCATGCCACAGGCTTTTCTACCAACCAAGCGAAGGCCTACCCTGCAGAAGACTTGGTGACTGGAACTTTTGCCTTTGAAAATGGGGTTATCGGTACTGGAAATTGGTGTTTTACCACCTCAAGTGCCTCAGAAATCGACGAAATAGTGATTGATGGATCCAAAGGACAACTTCACTTTGCAACTTTTGGAGAAGGAGCTTTTACCCTACTAAGACCGAATCAAAATCCACTTCATTTTCACCTGGAACTACCCCATCACATTCAACGTCCATTGATCCAAAGCATCGTGGAAGAATTACTCGGGAAAGGAAATTGTCCAAGTACCGGGATTACCGCTGCTCGGACCAACTGGGTGATGGAGGAATTGGTCAAGAACCGAATCTAATTCAAGAATTCAATTAAACTAAACCAAGCAAGTCATGGGTAAAAATCCAATTACCATCGAAAATTACTTGGACAGTCACTACATACACCGGAGTAATTGGTTGCGTGCGGCTGTATTGGGAGCAAATGATGGGATCATTTCCATTTCCAGTCTTGCGATAGGAGTCACTACAGCCAGTACCTTGAAAGAACCCATACTTTTAGCTACGGTAGCGGGACTGGTAGCGGGTGCCCTGTCTATGGCTGCAGGAGAATACGTATCGGTCAGTTCCCAAACTGATACCGAAAAGGCCGACATCGACCGGGAAAGGAAAGAACTGCAAGAAATGCCCAAGGAAGAGCTGGAAATCCTGGTTCAAATCTATGAGAAGCGCGGACTGAAAAGAGAAACGGCAAGGCAAGTGGCCATTGAACTCACTGAAAAAGATGCCTTGGGGACCCACATCCGAGATGAGTTGGGCATCAATGAACTGAGTCAAGCAAAGCCCATCCAGGCTGCAGTAGCATCGGGTGCATCTTTCACGGTAGGTGGATTACTTCCCTTGGGAATTGTGCTTTTGGCACCGCTGAGCAGTATGGAATACTGGCTCTATGGCTTTACCCTGATTTTTCTTACTATTCTAGGCGTTACTTCGGCAAAAATTGGCGGGTCTAGCATTCCGAAAGCAATTGCAAGAATTGCTATTTGGGGAACCTTGGCGATGGGAATATCGGGACTAGTTGGTTACTTGTTTGGCGTCCAGGTATAACTCTAGAAGAAAAAACCTGCAAGTTTCTCTTCCGACCCAAAAGAAAAGACTCCTTTGGATGTTGATATAAAAAAAAGATATTAAAACCTGAATCAGAATTCAGGAACATTAGTCGCTGCGCTCTTTTAGGTTAGCTTGCCATCCTCTTCAATTCCTGTTAAATCACGCTACATTATTTCGGGTTTTTCTTAGATTTAAGATCTACTAAAAATCAGCCCTAATGAAACGGATTTTTCTTGTTCTATTTCTACTTAGTTCGCTCACTGCGAATACCCAGACCTTTGATTCTTCTCTACCAATTAAATACCGAAATATCGGTCCCTTTCGAGGTGGAAGATCGGTAACAGCCTCTGGGGTAATTCAAGATCCACTCACCTATTACTTTGGAACCACTGGAGGTGGACTCTGGAAAACAAGCGATGCAGGCCAGCATTGGGAAAATATCTCCGATGGTTTTTTTACCACTAGCTCGGTAGGCGCTGTGGCGGTAGCAGAAAGCAACCCAAATATTGTCTACGTAGGTATGGGTGAACATGCTCCACGAGGCGTGATGACCAGCTATGGAGATGGGGTATACAAATCCACCGATGCAGGTAAAACTTGGAAAAAGTTAGGATTAGAAAAAACCCAACACATTTCTCGCATTCAAATTCACCCGACCGATCCAAATACCGTGTATGTAGCGGCCCAGGGAGCTTTGCATGCACCTACTGAGGATCGAGGCATTTACAAAACGATTGATGGCGGATTGACCTGGGAAAAAGTACTCTACGTAGACACCTTTACTGGTGCTGTGGAACTATCCATGGACATGAACTACCCCGAAATCCTCTATGCTGCAATGTGGGAACACCAACGTTTCCCTTGGCAGGTGAAGTCAGGAGGTCCAGGTTCAGGTCTGTACAAAACCACCGATTCCGGCAAAACCTGGAGTAAAATCCACAAAGGCCTTCCCGAGGAAAAAGGGAAAATGGCCATATCTGTTTCTAGAGCAAATTCCAACAAGGTCTACGCCTTGATCGAAAGCAATACCGAGAAAGATTTAGGAGGATTATTTGTGTCCGAGGATGCAGGTGAAAGCTGGTCGTTGATCAACAAAAGTAACCGGTTGACGCAACGTGCTTGGTATTACATCGAAGTCTTTGCCGATCCCGTCAATGAACACAAGGTCTATGTACAAAGTGCTCCATTCTTAGTGTCCATAGATGGAGGAAAAACCTTTGAAGACATCGATGGCCCGCACGGAGACTACCATGACCTATGGATCAACCCAAAGAATCCAAACAACCTCATCCTAGCAGACGATGGAGGTGGTTCGATTTCTTTCAACGGCGGCAAAAGCTGGTCTACACAGAGCAACATGCCTACGGCACAGTTTTACCGAATCAATGTAGACAATCAGTTTCCTTACCGCATCTATGGTGGTCAGCAGGACAATACTTCCGTGGTGATTTCAAGCATGGCCCTAGGCCGTGGAGGAATAACGCAGGAGCACTGGAACAATTCTGCTGGTGGCGAATCTGCCTTCTTGGCCTTTGATCCGAATGACCCTCGCTATGTGCTAGGTGGTAGTTACCAAGGCACCATTGAAGTCTTGGATATGGAGACGCAAGGGTCCACCAACATCATGGCTGCCCCTATCCAATATCTCGGCATGGATGCCAAGGACATGAAGTACCGGTTCAACTGGAATGCACCGATTATCTGGTCCCAGCACGAACCAACTACCTACTACCATGGTGCACAGGTGCTCTTGAAGACACAGGATTGGGGCAAAACTTGGAAGGAAGTATCTCCAGACCTTACTCGAAATGAAAAATCCAAACAAGGAAAAGGAGGCGTACCCTTCACCAACGAAGCAGTAGGTGCAGAGAATTATGGCACCCTCGCTTATGTCATCGAAAGCCCACATGAAGCGGGGACGATTTGGACAGGAAGTGACGACGGACTTGTACAACTTACCCGAGATGGGGGAGCTACCTGGAGCAATGTCACTCCGAAAGAGTTGAAAGAGTGCTTGATCAATGCAATCGAGGTTTCTCCTCATGATCCTGCCACTGCCTACATCGCTACCACCCGTTATAAATTTAACGACTACACCCCCGCCCTCTACAAGACTACAGATTACGGAAAAACCTGGACCAACATTTCCAAAGGCATTCCTTACGGTGCATTTACACGAGTAGTTCGGGAAGACTCGAAACTAAAAAACTTGCTTTTTGCAGGGACCGAACAGGGCATGTACCTATCCAAAGATGGGGGGCTTAGCTGGGTATCATTCCAACTCAACTTACCTGTCACCCCTATCACAGACCTCAAAGTAGCCCATGATGACCTAATCGTAGCCACTGCAGGAAGATCTTATTGGATTCTGGATGAGTTGAATGCAGTACGGGAATTGAAGAAAAGTGTAACTCAGCCTACTCTTTACACCCCTGAAAAGGCACTATTGGGCAATTGGTATTCTTCCATGAATGGAGCCAACCTAGATGGATTTACCGGAACAGACCCCTTCCAAGGCCAAAACCCTGCCTCTGGAATGGTGCTGTACTATCACTTGCCTGAAGCCTTTGCAGACAGTACCGAATTGACCTTGGAAATTCACGATACCCAAGGAAATCTGGTACGCAAGTTGAGTTCCAAAAGCAACCCAGATTTCCAGTCCTACGCAGGAGGACCTTCTCCAGAACCGACACTTTCCACACGTAAAGGGATCAATCGATTCGTATGGGACCTTCGCTACCCAACCGTACCAGGAATTCCTACTGCCTACATTGAATCCAGTTTCCGTGGTCACAAGGCCATTCCAGGTACCTATAGCCTAAAACTAAGCGCAGGAAATGTATTAGTTGCAGAAGCCAAAGGGGAAATTCAAGATGTGCCAGGAAGTAAGTTAAGTGCCGCAGATTTTCAAGCCTACCACCAGTGGATGAGTACCTTGGAAGGCGAAGTCACTCAGATGCACAATTTGGTAAATACCGCCAAAAAATACCAGGACCAACTCCAAGAGCTGATTGGGAAGTTGGACACAAAAGTGGAATACAAGGACCTTAAACTATCCGCACAAAACCTAGTGAAGGAGTTGACTGCCTGGGATGAATCCATGATTCAACGCAAATCTACAGCCTATGACGATGTGGAGAACTTCCCCAACAAGTTTACAGCCAACTTCCTATTCATGATGAATCACGGGGAAAGCAGCATTCCAAGTATCAACGAAGGCACGAAAGCAAGGCATGCCGAGTTGCTGGAGCAGTGGAAGCCACTCGAGGCAGAGGGTAAGCGATTGGTAGAGCAAGCTATTCCTGCATTCAATGCCCTTGCCAAAGAAAAAGGGGTAGGCGTGCTTTTCCTCAAATAACTGAACCCATCAAATGCAGAAGTCGGGAACCTCCTAATTTCTGCTCTTTTACCATCTGCTATTCCTAAAAAAGAGAAATGAACTCCATGCGCCACCTGCTATTCGTACTCGTATTGACCCTTTTTTCGGCTTGTACTCAAAAACCGAATTCCGAGAGCGAGGCAATTGCTTTGCCTCTTGAAGACTCCATTTTTACCACACCTCTTGGCAAAATCTATCCAATACCTGTTCCGAATGAGGCGGCGCTAGCAAAGTTTGAACAAGCAAAGACTGAGTTCGAAGCCAACCCTAACGATGTGGAGGCACTCATTTGGTATGGGCGTAGAACCGCTTACTTGGGGAGATACCGCCAAGCCATTGCAATCTACACGGAAGGAATCAAAAACTTCCCTCAGGATGCTCGACTGTATCGGCACCGAGGGCATCGCTACATCAGCATTCGGAATTACGAGGCAGCAATAGCAGACTTAGAAAAAGCAGCCTCCTTGATTCAAGGCAGCACAGATCAAATTGAACCAGATGGCATGCCCAATGCTCAAAATATCCCTTTGAGTTCGCTGCACAGCAACGTTTGGTACCATTTGGGACTTGCCTATTACCTAACTCAGGACTACGATCAAGCCTATACGGCCTACCTTAAATGCAGAGAAAGTGGAGACAACTACGACAATCTCGTGTCTAGTACCCACTGGCTTTACCTAATCCAACTCCGGTTGGGTAATCCTGAAAGAGCAGACTCTTTGCTTGCACCGATTCAAAAGGAGGGGGTAGTCATCGAAAACCAAAGCTATGCCGATTTGTGTCAACTGTACAAGGGATGGATTTCTCCAGATACCTTACTCCAGGCTAGCCCAGGCAACCCATCCAATGATGCGGTAAATTATGGACTTGCAAGTTGGTACCTGCACCAAGGCGATTCCAGCAAAGGAATCCAATTGCTTGAAGCGCTGGTTGCAGGAAAAGCCTTTACTTCCTTTGGGTATTTGGCGGCAGAGGGAGATTTGTTACACTACTTTTCAAATGGCAAACAAAAATAACTTCTAGGTGGTAGCTATACGTCTTTATTCAGATGCCTTGATACTAAGTACAGCACGGTCAGATTTGAAAATTAGGGTTTCTGTAGTCCCCACCTGATAGCTTGGCTTCCCCTTTTTATTTTCAGAATAGAGCGCCACAAGAGCAATCCCTTTATCCACACAGAAGGAATGTATTCCATCTACACTAAGCTTATCGTTGACCACATGGATGTGTAAGGTGAGTTCCTCATTGCCTTTCGAGAAGGACTTCATTAGCCGCTCCGCATCCGAAGAGTTCACAAAATGCTCGGGGGTATTGACATATACCAAATGAATCGAAGCTGTAAATAACTTGATAAAGGGAACAAATGCAGAAAATGCATTTTTGGCAGCTGCATCAAAAACAGAGGCAAAGGCTATTTTTCGAAAAGCATTTCCATCCAAGGCTTTTTTCACTGCCAAAACAGGACATGGGGCATTCCTTAGTACTTTTTGAAGGGTTGAACCGATAAATTTTCCATCGGCAAAACCCTTTCCATAGGCTCCCAAAACAACTAAATCCGCCTTATGCTTTACTATTTCTCTGAGAATTTGTTCAGCGGGAACACCTATTTTGACAAGCAATAGGGGCTGAATCTTGGTAGGCATCACCATCTTGAGGTACTCTGGAATTCGCAGATGGGCTTCTTCGAGCTCTTCCAATAGCTCCGGGTGAGCCAATCTTGCCTTTTCGGGAAGCAAATCCCAATCAATTTCTGAAGGAATTACCGAAACGCAAATCAATTGTGCCTCTGCTTTTGCTGCTATTTTTTTAGCAGTAAGCAAGGCAGCAAGTGCATATTCTGAAAAATCAAAGGGAACAAAGATCGTTTTCATGGCAACTCAGTTTAGTCTGCGTGAAGCCAAAAATCAAAAAAAACTATTGAAATTAACCTGCTGAAAATCAGCTAAAAGCCTGATAAAAAATTGGGAATAATTTGAGTTTAAAAGGTATACTCCATTTTTTGATTGCAACGCCCGTAGGCACCACATTCGAGTTCGCAAGGCACAAAACCAAGTCGATGGTAAAGTTTAATGGCAGCTTCCAGCTTGGTATGTGTGTAGAGGCGAACTTTTGTTGCTCCCTTTTGGCGGGCAATCGCCAAAATATGCTTCCCAAGTAGCTCACCTGCACCTTTTCCTTGAAAGGCCGGAGATACCCCCATTTTGATCATTTCCCAAACCCCCTCCTCGCTGGGGATAAGGGCTACTGTACCGGCAATAGCTTCCCCTAACCGTGCAAAAATGATCTCTCCTCCCTTCGCGATAATGGTCTCTTCTGGGTTTTCCAATTGAGCCAGATCAAAGGGCTCTAAGGAAAAATACTGACTCACCCAAGCCTTATTGATGGATTCAAAATGAGGTTGTAAGGCAGGGGAAAAAGGAATGATTTCGAATGAATCTTGAACCATACAGAGAAATTTTTACCAAAAGTAAGGCAAATCAAGTAGCTTAGAAATCAAAAAAATACAGTTCTCCATGAAAAGCACATTCTTCCTCCTCAGCTTCCTACTCTTTATCGGGCTCTTGCATCATTCTAGTGCACAAACTCCCGCAGAAAAAATTCAGCAACTGGGTTTGCAGGTGCCTGAAATAAGCCAACCCATTGCCAACTATGTGAAATGGAAACAAGTAGGCAACTTGCTTTACTTGGCCGGGTCTGGACCAAAAATATATGGGAAAGTAGGCGCGGACTTAACTACCGAGGAAGGCTATGCTGCAGCCAAGGCTACCGGCTTAGAGATCATTGCGGTACTGCAAGCCGCGACGGGTGATCTTGGTCGCATCAAACAGTTTGTCAAGGTATTGGGCATGGTCAATTGCACGCCAGATTACACGGCACAGCCAGCAGTCATCAATGGATTTTCGGACTTGATGGTTGCTGTATTTGGGGAAAAAGGAAAACATGCCCGATCGGCGGTTGGGGTAGGATCACTCCCAAATAATATGGCCGTAGAGATCGAGGTGATCGTCGAATTGGAAGATAAATAAGTAAATCGATACGGGAGGAGTACTCCTAGTCCTAGATTTTAAAACAAACTTCCCTGAAAAGGATGGCCCTCTAATTCCAGGAGGGCTTTTTTCTTGTCCAAACCACCTGCATATCCGGTAAGGCTCCCGTTGCTTCCGATGATGCGGTGGCAGGGCAGAATAATCAAGAGTGGATTGGAACCTATGGCCGTACCTACTGCGCGGATGGCTGCAGGATTGCCCAGTTGCTCGGCCAACTTGGCATAGGTCGTGGTTTGCCCAAAGGGAATTTTACCTACAGCCAACCAGACTTTTCGTTGAAAATCAGTTCCCCCCAAACCAATGGGTAGGTTAAATATTTTTCGTTGCCCCAGAAAGTACTCCTCCAATTGCTTTTTGGCTTCCAACAAGAGTGGGTCCGTGAGATCCCCCTCCGGCTGCTGTTGGGTAAATTTCAATTCCGAAAGGCATTCTTCTCGGATGCTCAGTTGGATATTTCCTAATGGAGAAGCGATGATGGGCATGGAGGAGGTGAAAATTGGTTAATTGGTTAATTGGTTAATTGGTTAATTGGTTAATTGGTTAATTGGTTAATTGGTTATGGAATGAATTGTTTGAGAATCAAAGATGTTAAGGCCTGCCTGCCGAAGGCAGGTTAATTGTTAAAGATATTTTAGAAAAAGGTTTTTTTTAACTGATACACAAGCGGTATTTCCAGACCTCGCGCACCTGCGTCACCTCCACCTCAAAGGGGGGATAGATTGGATTGGCAGAGCAGAGCAAGAGGTTTTGGTTGGTCTTGATCCGGTTGTAAGCCAGTTTAAAGGTAACCCCGTCCTGCTCGGTGACAATCACGTAGCGCTCACCATCCTTCAAGCGAGTCCAATCCTCCAGGTATTCGCAGACAATCCAAGCGCCATCTGGAATCGGCAGCATGGAGTCCCCATCTACTTGAAACACCCGGTGTTTTTTATTGGTAGGTAGAAAAGGCAAGGAAAACCTGGGCAAGTCGGAGATAAATTCCGGGTCGGCAAATCCTGCCAAATAGCTCGCCTTGGCCCGCTGCGAAACTACTTCAATCAACTCCCGTCCTGCTGCATCTACCGTGGTGGAGAGAATTCGAAGGTTTCGACCTCGGAGAAACTGATCCGTTTCCAAGAGTTCGCGCAGCTTGTATTCCGAATAGGACGACAGATCCTCCCGAGCCAACACATCTAGGGACACCTTGAAGTAGTCGGCAATCAAAAGGAGTACCTCCAAGGGAGGAGTGATGCTTAGTTCGTAGCCTGCCAACTTGGATCTGGAAATTTCCAGTGCCTGAGCAAGCGCCTCCTGGGTCAAGCCCTTCTTTTTGCGGAGAAATTTTAAGTTGGTATGGATGCTCATTGCCTCATTTTTTAATACTCTTGAAATACAGGTATACTTTTGAAATACAGTAGAAATAAAGGGAAAATAGCCCCCGCAAGCGGGGCGAAATAACGATTAGAGCTTCCCGGAGAATTGCTCTTTGGCAGTATAACTGGATTTAATCATGTTATTTGGCCTTACTTGAATTCCGGATTTTATTTTTTTGATCTGTCCCTAAGTCCTCTTTCCGCCGCTTGCGGGGAATTTTTCTACTTTATTTCTATCGTGTTTCCACCCTATTTCAATTCTTTTCCTCTTTCTCCCCGACAACTTTCGTCTCTAAACGATTCAAAGATAAAAATTTTGTTTAATTTATAAACAATAAATTGTTTAAATAATTGACAATTCAAATGGAGGAAAAGCGAAGCATTGTACACCTAGATCTGGATACCTTTTTTGTGTCTGTAGAGCGGCTTTTTGATGACCGACTCAAAGGCAAGCCTATCCTCATTGGGGGTGCAAGCGACCGAGGAGTAGTCGCCTCCTGCAGCTACGAAGCACGAAAGTTTGGTGTTCATTCCGCCATGCCCATGCGCACGGCTAGACAGCTCTGTCCCGAAGCGATTGTCGTGCGCGGAGATTTTGAAAAATACAGCCAAAAGTCCCAAGAAATTACCGAAATCATCCGAGAGGGCGTTCCCCTATTCGAAAAAGCCTCCATCGATGAATTCTACATCGACCTCACCGGCATGGACCGCTTCTTTGGCTGCTTCAAGCTGGCCCATGAGCTCCGCCAACGCATCATCCAAGAAAGCGGGCTCAACATCTCCATGGGCCTTTCCCAAAACAAAACTGTCTCCAAAATTGCCACAGGCGAAGCCAAACCCAACAATGAAAAACAAATTCCACTCGGAGAGGAGAAAACCTTCCTATCTCCCCTTTCCGTACGGAAAATTCCCATGATTGGTGAAAAAACCTCCCAAACACTCTACAACATGGGGGTAAAAAAAGTACAGACCCTACAGCAAATGCCCGCCCAACTCCTAGAAGCCACCTTTGGAAAAAATGGGAAGCTGATCTGGGAAAAGGCGAATGGCATCGACCTGAGCCCAGTGGTTCCCTACACCGAAGCCAAATCCATCTCCTGCGAAAACACCTTTGATGAAGACACCATCGACACCCGCCTACTCGAGGCAACGCTCATCGCCATGACCGAGCAGCTCAGCACCAAACTCCGAAAGAAAGGACAGCTTACCGCTTGTATCACTGTAAAAATCCGCTACTCCGACTTTGAAACCCATAGCATACAGCAGCGTATTCCCTATACCGCCGCAGACCATAGCCTACTCCCCCTCGTCAAAGAACTCTTTCGCAAGCTCTACACCCGTCGTCTACTCATCCGACTGGTGGGCGTACGCTTCAGCCACCTGGTCTATGGCAATTACCAGATCCAGCTTTTTGAAGATAGCCAACAACAAATACAGCTCTACCAAGCCCTGGATAAGTTAAACGTCAAGTATGGAGACAAAACAGTCTGCCGAGCGGTAGCCATGGGGGTAGGCAGCAGGCGGTTCAATCCCTTCAATGGATTGGAAAATTAAAAATCAGATTCCCTTACATCCACCTAGATGGGATACCAAATGCAGAATTTTCAAAAAACCTCCTTAATTTAACTTGCAATTCCATTCCCTAGTCTCCATGTCTGCCTACCTATTTACCACCCCACGCCTAGGATTTCGCCGTTGGCAAGCAAGTGACTTGGATGCCTTTACCGCCATCAACACGGATGCAGAGGTGATGCGCTATTTCCAACGGCCTCTCCCCAAAAAAGATACCCAAGCCATGATGGAACGAATGGAGCGCCTATACGAGGAAAAAGGATTCTGCTATTTTGCAGTGGATGTCTTGGAAAGCCAAGCGCTTTTGGGTACTATCGGACTGGGATGGAAAACCTTTGAAGCAGACTTTACGCCTACTGTAGATCTCGGCTACCGCATCGGCAAAGCTTGGTGGAACCAAGGTTTTAGTACGGAAGGAGCCGCCGCCTGCTTGGACTATGCCCGGCAACTCCAAATCCCTAAATTGGTGGCCATGGCCTCCATCGGAAACCTAGCTTCAATCCAAGTCATGAAAAAAATAGGGATGGAATACTGGAAAGAATTTGACCATCCCGAACTTCAAGATTCCCCGAGTATCCAACGCTGTAGCTTGTACCAGATCTCCCTCTAAATCTTACCTCAAACCCCAAATTAGCTCAATAGATGTCCTATTTTAGCGAACAGCATTTTCAAAACCTCAACCCCTCCGATGTCCTTGAAGGAGAATACGATTCCTGCACCTTTTCAAACTGCAACTTTGCTACCGCCTCCTTCCAACAAGCAAGTTTTGAAAATTGCCTCTTTGAAGACTGCGACCTGAGCAATATCAAGGTGGTCAAGGTGAATTTTCAGAATGTCCGATTCCTGCGCTGCAAAATGCTGGGAATCGCCTTCGCTACTGTAAATCCCTTCCTACTGGAACTTCACCTGGAAAACTGCGTCCTCGACTACTGTAATTTTTACAATCTCCCCCTCAAAAAATCAAAATTTTTGCAGTCCCGACTGCGTGAGGTAGACTTTTCTCAGGCCAACCTGACTGAAGCAAATTTTCAGGGATCTGACCTCCTCGGCGCAGTCTTCGATCAAACCAACCTCGAAAAAGCCGACTTTCGAGAAGCCCTCCACTACCGAATTGCTCCCGAACTCAATGTCCTCAAAGGGGCACGATTTGATCTCGCTGGGTTACCAGGCCTACTCGAATCCTATGGAATCAAGGTAGATTGAAGCAAATCCGCCTTATTTTTTAAAGTAGCTGTCTCGGATAGCCTTGAACTCGGAACCTTCCTTCCATCCCGGCCAGCGGGTAGAATTGGCAAGATTACGGCCTACTTGATACAGCAACTGTATATCGTCCACTGCACCATCCAGATTCCATCGCTTTGGATCGTAGGCATCCGCTGGTTTGTGGTAGTACTGGGCCACATAGTCATCCTGAAGCTGCTTTCCATACTCCTTCCCCTTCTCCACATGGTCGATTCCAGTTCCAATATACAGGGCTGGAATTCCTATTTTGGCAAAATTGAAATGGTCAGATCGAAAATAGTAACCCACTAGAGGATTGGGTTCAGGAGCGGCATACCGACCCAATTTTTTGAGTTCCTCATCCAATAAATCTTCCATTTCGGATTGACCTACTCCAATGACAGAAACATCTTTCATCTTTCCATAAGGATTGACCCCATCCATGTTGATGTTGGCTACCGTCTTTTCCTTGGGATAGATCGGCTGTTTTGCATAATACGCCGAACCCCACAAACCTTGTTCCTCTGCCGTAACCGCTAAAAACACCACCGTTCGGTCGGGTTGCTCGTCTGTTTTAAACGCTTTTGCCAAAGCCAACAGGGCAGCAGTCCCAGAGGCATTATCCAGTGCCCCATTGTAAATCGTATCGCCTGTTTCATCAGGCTTCCCTATACCTATATGATCCCAGTGGGCGGTATAAATAATCACTTCTTCGGGTGCAGTTTTCCCAGTGATTTTGGCTACTACGTTTTTGGAGACATTGTAGGTAGGTTTCACAGTAAGGCTGGTACTGAGACTCATCCCGGTTGAAAATCCTTGAAAATCGGGCTTTCTAGCATTTTGCAATAACTCGGACTCATTCTTCCCCATCTTTTCAAACAGTTGCTTCGCAAAAGGCAAGGTAATCCATCCTTCAAATCCCAGTTTATACTTGTCTTGCCCTCGGTCGTCGAGGTAGAGTTTGGACGCCTTCCAACTGTTCTGTATGTTATTGAATCCATAGCCAGCTGGAATCGTATTGTGCACAATCAAGCAACCCAATGCGCCTTGGCGTACCGCCTCCTCGTATTTGTAAGTCCATCGACCGTAATAAGTCATCGTGTTTCCTTTAAAGAATGTGGAGTCTTCTGAGCCAAATCCTGGATCATTGATAAGTACCACTACTATTTTGCCCTTTACATCCAAATTTTTGTAATCGTCCCAACCATATTCGGGTGCCACAATTCCAAATCCAGCAAAAACTACTTCCGCATCCTGAATGCGAACAAGGGAATCCGGACGCTGTGTCCAAATCACAAAATCTTTCAACCCTTCCCCAACTACCGAACCTTGTGGACCCTTAAACTCTAGGGATTGTTCGGGATACGTGATGATGGATACCATGGGTACCTCTTGAAAATAAGAATCTCCATTACCCGGCTCAAGCCCCATTTCCTTGAATTTACCTTCCAAGAATGAGGTGGTGAGCTGCTCTCCTTCGGTAAAAGGCATGCGCCCCATAAACTCATCTGAGGAAAGGGTAATCAAATTGGGCTCTAAATCTGATACCTGAAATTGATAGATTTTAGATTTATCGCCACAGCCGATCAGAAGGCCAGCAAGTAGTGAAAGTAGAAGGAGATTTTTCATAGTTAAAATCAAGAATTAGTAGGAAACCAAGTCCTAAGGTAAAACATTTACCGCTTGATTTTCGGATCACTAGATCCAATTTGTATCGATCCTATTGCATTGCCTGAATTTTGGCGTACCTTTGTGACCGGCGGCACGACCAGCTCCTGCTGAATCCCCCAGGTCCGGAAGGAAGCAAGGGTAGGCGGTTGTAGCGGTGCGATGCCGCCTCTTTTTTTTTCAGGTAGTTCAAATTCCACCCCCCATCCGCTACCTTATCCTAATTTATCTTCTAACTTTGTCTATTGACCTTTGGCCGTACCGAGCTGAGGCAAACTGCTTTTTATAACCAAAACCCATTGACATGAAATTCTTTATCGATACCGCCAATCTAGATGAAATCCGAGAAGCGCATGACCTAGGTGTATTGGATGGCGTGACCACCAATCCTTCCCTCATGGCCAAAGAAGGAATCACCGGAGAGTCCAATATCAAAGCACATTACAAAGCCATTTGCGCAATTGTAGAAGATAAGGTAAGTGCCGAAGTGATTGCTACGGATTACGAAGGAATGGTGCGCGAGGGAAAAGAACTCGCCAAGCTGGATGACAAAATCGTGGTGAAGATTCCCATGATCCGAGATGGAGTAAAAGCCATCCGTTATTTCCATAGTGAAGGAATTCGTACCAACTGTACACTGATCTTCTCTTCAGGACAAGCTTTATTGGCTGCCAAAGCCGGCGCTTCCTATGTTTCTCCCTTTATTGGTCGCCTGGATGATATTGCTTTTGATGGACTAGACTTGATTGGTCAAATCGTCCACATCTACCAAAACTATGGCTACGAGACTGAAGTGCTCGCAGCATCTGTTCGCCATACGATGCACCTAATCAAATGTGCTGAACTTGGTGCAGATGTAGTGACTTGCCCGCTCAAAGTAATTACAGGCTTATTGAAGCATCCACTTACGGATTCAGGCTTGGCTCAATTCCTAGCCGATCACGCCAAAGCAGCGGGAAAATAATCCTGTCAAATAAACCAGTTTTCACCACTACCAACAGGGGCTATGTACATCATCAAGGTTAAAGGAAAAGCAAAAATTCCCGACTACATTCAAGTTCGGGATGAGAATTTTGTGCTTGTAGCCTACTTCAGGGCGGATCGCCCCATGAAAAGTGTGGAAAAATTTGGTTTGGAAGGCAAGGAAGAACAACTCGAAGAATTAATTAAATCCCTCCCGTTTGGGAAACTTCAAAAACTAGAACTCTAAATCCATGGATTTCAGTACGCTCCCTGTGTTGTCCATGACACAGGCCACCATCTTCCAAGGAGAAAATCCCGTCCTCAGTGAGGTCAATTTTTCTGTGGAGCAACATGAATTTGTATTTCTAATCGGTAGAACAGGAAGTGGAAAAAGCTCCTTGCTAAAAACACTCTACGCTGACCTTCCGCTGCAATCAGGCCTAGCAGAGGTGGTAGGTTACTCTCTTTCTCAAATCAAAAACAAAGAGGTTCCGTTTCTACGAAGAAAAATCGGAATCATCTTCCAGGATTTTCAGCTTTTTACCGACCGATCCGTTCATGATAATCTTGAATTTGTCTTGAAAGCAACAGGTTGGACAGATCCCCTATTGATCAAGGAACGAATTGGGGATGTGCTACTCCAAGTAGGTCTGCTAGAAGCGCTCAACAAAATGCCGCATCAGCTTTCTGGTGGCGAGCAACAACGGGTGGTCATTGCGCGATCTTTGCTCAACAATCCTTCCATTCTGCTCGCAGATGAGCCTACAGGAAACCTAGATCCAGATGTTGCCGATGGTATTTTCAAACTTTTTCAAGACATCAACAAAAAGGGAACTGCCATCCTGATGGCTACGCACAACCACGACCTACTTCGCAAGTATCCCTATCGCGTGTTGAAATGTGAAAAAGGAAAGCTTCTCGATAGCACGGTGGATGAGGTATCATTTGGCTCAGTGCAGTAAGCACAGTTACAGCTGACTTTAAACTTTGAAAATAACTTTTCGTTTAGTAATTGTTTAACAAGTAGCTTTATGAAAACCGCAGCAATAAAAATTACTTTCTTATTCTGCTTCCTCCTCACCGCACTTGTGAGTTGCAAAGAAGAGGAAGAAACCTTGCCAGAGGTAAAGGAGGAATCCAATCCAACCATTGCAATCAACAATTGGATTTTGAAGGTGATGAAAGAGGTATACCTCTGGCTCCCAGAAATGCGCAGCCCCACTTCTAACACAGCAGACCCCTCTGCCTATTTTGAAGCCCTTCTCAACCGGCCTACAGATCGATTTTCAGTAATTTATCCGGATTACAAAGCCTTAATTAATTCATTGAACGGGATTAACTTGGAAGCTGGCTATGAGTTTACACTCTACAGAGAAGGCACCAACAATGTAGTCGCTGAAATCACCTACATCAAAAAGAATAGCCCAGCCGCAACCAGTGGTATGCAGCGCGGGGATTACATCACCCGAATCAATGGAGTTCAACTGACTTTAGACAACTACAAAGTTCAACTTGGACTTATTGACAAACCACATACCTTGATCACCCTTCGCGTCAATAGTACAAGTGGAGCACTTGAACCTAGGCCCGAAATCTCTTTGGTACCTGTGCAACTTGCAGAAAATCCCAATTTCCTAGATTCCATTTATACAATCAACGGAGAAAAAATTGGGTATGTAATTTATCATTTCTTTGCTCCCGGTCCAGGAAGCTCCAGTACCACCTACGACCAGGAAATGGATGCGATTTTCGGAGAATTTAAAGCCAAAGGAATTCAGCATTTGATTCTTGATTTTCGCTACAATGGAGGAGGCTATGTCTCTTCAGCTGTCAATTTGGCTAGCCTCATCGGGCCTGGAGTCAGTACCACTGATATCTTTTCCAAAACCAAATACAACAGCTACTTGATGCAGTTTGATAACCTTAAAAATGTCCAAACTCCCTTCAAAGCAAAGACTGAAAATTTGGGGAAAACCTTGAAGAATAATCGCGTCTACGTACTGACCTCTACACGAACAGCCTCAGCTTCCGAATTGATTATCAATGGATTGAAGCCCTACATGGATGTTTTTTTAATTGGCGACAAGACTACCGGAAAAAATGTAGGCTCTGTACCTTTTGAAGATGAGGCTAATCCCAAAAACCCATATGGAATTCTACCCATCATCTCTAGAAGTTTAAACAGCCTTGACCAATCTGAATACACCAATGGATTTCTTCCCAATATAGAAGCAAAGGAGAGTTCTGAACGACTCAAGCCACTTGGCGACGTAAGAGAATTGTTGTTACGAAAGGCAATCGAACAGATTACGGGGATTCCTTCTGGTGTGAGAATTCAGCAAATTAATCGCCAAGACCTGGGAAGCTCCATAGATGCCAAATCGAGATCAGGACTACTAATTGAATCGCTCTCAGAAAATTAAATCATTCCTTTGAATGAGGGTTAGTTGACCCTTTTCAAACGTATAAGAATCAATCTTCACAAATAAAAAATGCCGACACATCTTTCGAGGTGTCGGCATTTTTTTATTAAAACAGTTTTAATTGGCCTTCACTATATTCTCTTTTGCTTGTTTGAAGTCTGGTGCTAGGGCAAGTGACTCCGTAAAGGCGGCTTTGGCTTCTGATTTTGAATTTTGGTCCAAGAAAACCAATCCCTTCAAGTTCAATGCTGCAGCCTTAATGTCCACCTGTTGCGTCTCAGTATCTGAGATTGCAAAACCGATTTTCTCATCTGTCTTTGCTACTTTCATGAGCATGGTCAAGGAATTCATCGCCTCTGCATAGCGCTTCATGGAATACTGCAAGTAAGCTGACTTGTACAAACTGTAATTATCTCCAGTCAATAAGTGTAAGCTTTCATAGTAAGGCAAGGCACGATCAAAGGCGCCCAATTGTTCCAAAGCATAGGAAGCAATTTCTAAGGCTCCGACATTTTTATCGTTGACTTTCAAAATATCCATAGCTACCAATGCTGAAGAGGTGTATTGACCGGACTCAAAGTACAAGCTACCCAAGGCTTCCATGAAGCGAAGGTCCTCTGGGTTTCTAACAATCAAGTTGTAAAGTTTTTCCTTTGCTACTTCCAAATCGTTGTAACGAAGTGCTGCCTGGTAGGCCATCTGGTCCACCATATTTAGTGCACTTTTTACTTTAGGGTCAAACTTTGGAATTGAATCAGTGGCTGTTTGGGCCAGACTGGCACCCATGCTCAGAATAAATAAGGAAACGAAAGCGGCAATTTTCAACATAAATAAACGAATGGTTATGGTTTTTGAATGGGGTAAAGTCCTTTTTCTTGGGCGATTTGAAGCATCAACTGGCGAGCCTCTTCCGGATTATTTTGGATTCGCCCCTCCAATATAGCTTCTTTGATTTCTTCTTTTATATCTCCGATGATTTTTGAAGGAGAAATACCAAAAGTCTCCATGATTTCCTCTCCACTTACAGGAGGTTGAAAGTTCCGAACCTGATCTTTTTCTTCTACTTGTTTTAGCTTTTCTTCAACACGGTCAAAGTTCTCTAGGTACTTCTGTACTTTCTTATTGTTTTTAGAAGTAATGTCCGCCCTACACAAGGCCATGAGGTCATCGATATCATCTCCTGCATCAAATAGCAACCTTCGCAAAGCTGAGTCCGTCACCTCGTCCTTAACTAAGGCAATCGGCCGAAGATGAAGACGAACCAGCTTCTGCACATACTTCATCCGTTCATCCATTGGAAGTTTCAAGCGCTTGAATATCCCAGGGGTCATTCGCGCGCCTTTGTCTTCGTGCCCGTGAAAGGTCCAACCCACCTTTGGATGAAAGCGCTTGGTAGCAGGCTTGGCGATGTCGTGGAGGATTGCAGCCCAGCGAAGCCAAAGGTTGTCCGTAGCTAGACATAGATTGTCTAATACTTGAAGGGTATGGTAAAAATTGTCCTTATGGGACTTATCATCCACTGAATCTACCCCTTGGAGTTCCACCATTTCGGGAAAAAACTCATGCAGGAGCTTGGAAGCAAATAGCAATTTAAACCCATAGGAAGGCTTTGGGCATAGAATGATTTTATTGAGCTCGTCAATAATTCGCTCTGCAGAGATAATTTGAAGTCGAGGCGCGTAGGTCGTTAGGGCAAAAAAGGTTTCAGACTCAATGTCAAAATCCAATTGAGCTGCAAACCGTACGCCACGCATCATCCGGAGCGGATCATCCGAAAAGGTGATTCCCGGTTCTAGCGGAGTTTTGATAAGCTTGGCTTTGATATGTTTGATTCCATCAAATGGGTCGATCAACTCCCCATAATTGTGCGGATTAAGGGAAATAGCCATTGCATTGATCGTGAAATCTCTTCGTTCCAAATCTTCCTGCAGGGTACCATCTTCCACCAGCGGCTTTCGCGAATCTTGTCGGTAGGATTCCTTTCGAGCGCCCACAAACTCCAGTTCCCAGTCGTCTAACTTCAGCATTGCCGTACCAAAATTCTTGAATACAGAAAGGGGAACATGAAATTCAAAGGTTTTTGCAACCTCCTGGGCCAATTGAATCCCAGAACCCACACAGGTGAAGTCAATGTCTTTACTAGGCCGTCCTAGAATCAAATCCCGTACATAGCCGCCAACTACGTAAGTCTCCAATCCCTCTTTTGCAGCTACTTGAGCGACACGAGCAAAAATTGGATGGGCAGCTAGCTTTTCGCTCAGATTCATCCCTTGCTAATTTTTACTTCACCCTCAGGCCCTAAATACAACTCCTTGGTTCCGGTATGAAAGAGGGGAAAAAGGAGGTTGGTCTGTACCTCAGGTTTTACATCCTTTTCTTCAGTAAACAAAACAGGATGAGCGATTTGAAATAAGAGTTTGTTCCAATTGGGCTCACGAATCAAGGAAAAGCGAACAAGTCCATTTACCACTGCGCCTTTTGGAAGGAGGGGATTTGCGGGGCTTTTGTAAATAGTAGGTTTGGATGCAAAATCGACGATATCCAAGGAAACCTCTGAAAAAGCAACGCAAAGGGTGCGAATTTGAAATAAATCAAAAAGTAGGTAGATGCCTTCATCAAGGGTTTCCTTTTCAGCAAGTGCTCCCTTTCGCAAACAAAAAATATGTCCACTTCCATCTTGAAGGTAAACTCTCCCTTTTTCTTTTAGTGGGCTAAGGATAGCAGCATGATCTAACATGATGCAAAAATAAACAGATTATCTGGCTAGACTATCAAATTGAAAAATCATTCCCTATCGAATTGCACCTCTAGATGAGTTTGGCACAATTAAAAAAAAGTAATTCATAACTCCCCAAAACAAAAAAGGATAGCTAATGCTATCCTTTTTAATACTTGTAGGTTAGAAATTAACCTCTCAACCAGTTGATGAATGTTTGGTATCCAACTCCGATTTCGCGAGCGAAGGCTGCCTTGGTCTTTTTACCTGCTGCCTCAACTTTTTTCCATTCTTCCAAGATTTTGCTTTTTTCTCCGTCAGAGAATGTTCTACGCTTTCCTTCAGATTTGGATACAGATCCACCATTCAAGGATGCAATCAATTCATTTAAATCAGCGAGGAATTTGCTGTCCGTAAGAAACAATCCAGCTGCTTCTAATTTTTTAATTACTCCGTCCTTAGGGTTTACTGGAGTCACGGCAATACCTCTGGATGCAGCTTCATGAAGGTCAATTTTCTTGCCATCAGCAGTTACATACACAAACCCATCCGATTTCTTTAAATCTACAATGGACTCTTTAATTAGTTCTCTCATGTTTTTTGTTTGTTTTATAGTTTAAAAACGGACAGCAATTTAGAGTGAAAATAGTTGGCATCAAAAATAAAAACAGATTTTTTAACAATAAATAAGATAGACGGTAAATAAAACAAGAAATGCAGGTTACAAATTATCTAAACGTTCATTTTTCGTAATCTAAAATCTTGCTTTCAGTTCGGTTTTAACAACAAAATCATTTAGAAATTAACTTTCCTCCTTCGTTCTAAGCTCTTACTACTAGATACTTTACGAATTGAAAAAACCAAGATTTTGATCGAGATGGAATACCTAATGCCTGCAGTTAATACTAAATTCTAATTAAAGTACAATGAAATGAATGGTAACCTAACAATAACTTGTTTAAGTGATACAATTAAAAAATTATAATGGGACAATATTTAAGATAAATACAAAATCCAACAGATAAAAACTCATAATTATTCTCCAATTAAAACCCTGCCCAATTAAAAACCGAGTCAACTAGTTTATAACAAATTTTAAATAGAAGAAGAGTCTATAATTAGTACAAGGCATGGGTAAGAAAAATACAAACATTTATATAGTTCAACAGCAGGAAAAAGTAGGCTACTAGTCCTCATATTTTTTTAGATCCAAAAGTTTAATTCGACCTTTCCCAACCTCGAATTTTTTCCTCAAAAATTCCAAAGCCCTTTTTAAGGGTGATTCGCGAAAATTTTCTACCTTTATACCCCATAAGAATTCAACTTATTTCAACCCCTCCACCGCTTCTTATGGCTTCAAAGACGAAATACATTTTTATCACCGGAGGAGTTACTTCTTCCTTAGGGAAAGGCATTATTGCCGCATCACTCGGCAAATTGCTTCAAGCTAGAGGATTAAGTGTCACCATACAGAAATTTGATCCTTACCTGAATATCGATCCAGGAACTCTGAATCCCTACGAGCATGGCGAGTGCTATGTAACGGAAGATGGGGCAGAAACTGATCTCGATCTAGGTCATTATGAACGTTTTTTGAACGTAGAAACTTCCCAAAGTAACAACATCACTACCGGAAGGATTTACAACAATGTTATCACCAAGGAGCGTAAGGGCGAATTTCTAGGAAAAACTGTTCAAGTAATTCCTCACATTACGGACGAGATAAAAAGCAATTTTTACAAGCTTGGCCAAGACGGAAAATACGATGTAGTCATCACCGAAATCGGTGGATGTGTGGGTGATATTGAGTCACTTCCATTTATCGAAGCCGTACGTCAAGCACGTTGGGACCTGGGGCCAGGAAATTTTCTAGTGGTACACCTCACCTTGATTCCCTACTTAAAAGCAGCCAAAGAATTAAAAACAAAGCCTACACAACATTCGGTTAAGCAACTCCTAGAAGCAGGTATACAGCCAGACATCTTGGTTTGCCGAACAGAATATCCACTTCCTCAAGATGTCAAACGCAAATTGGCGCTCTTTTGTAATGTGCAGCTCGACAGTGTCATCGAAGCCATGGATGCGGAGTCCATCTACGATGTACCCCTGCTCATGAAAAAAGAGAAGCTTGACGAGCGCGTGCTGTCTAAACTCAACCTAAAGCCAAAATCCAAGCTAGACCTCAAAGATTGGAAAGGATTTCTAGGCAGATTAAAGAACCCCACAGCAGAAGTCACTATCGGCTTGATCGGAAAATATGTGTCGCTACCAGACGCCTACAAATCCATTATTGAATCTTTCACCCATGCAAGTGCAGCAGCTGAGTGCAAGGTCAAACTAGTACTCTTGTCATCCGAGGAAATTAACAAGGACAACTATACCTCAAAATTAAAGTCGCTCGATGGAATTCTAGTGGCTCCTGGATTCGGAGAACGTGGCTTTGAAGGGAAAGTAGCAACGGTCAACTATGCCCGTGAAAACAAAATTCCATTCTTTGGAATTTGCCTTGGCATGCAAGTGGCCGTGATCGAGTTTGCAAGAAATGTTCTCGGTCTTGAGCACGCCAACTCCACAGAAATGGATCCCGCCACACCACATCCTGTCATTGCCCTCATGGAGGAGCAAAAGAAAATTGACCAAATGGGTGGAACTATGCGGCTTGGTTCGTATGCTTGTGATCTTAAAAAAGGCAGCAAAGCAGCCTTAGCCTATGGCAAAACAAAAATTCAAGAAAGACACAGGCACCGATACGAATTTAACAATGCTTACCTTGAGCAACTTGAATCAAAAGGAATGTTCGCTACAGGTAAAAACCCAGAAACAGGTTTGGTTGAAATCATTGAACTAAAGAATCACCCTTGGTTTGTAGGGGTACAGTTTCATCCAGAATACAAAAGCACCGTCTTGAAACCCCAACCATTGTTTGTGGATTTCATCCAGGCAGCGCTCGACAAAAAAAATAACAAATAACTGAAACCAAGTTTCAGTCTTAGCTAACTACCATGGATAAAAATCAAGCAACAGGTTTGATCCTTTTTGCAGCGGTGATTCTCACCTACTCGCTCTTTTTTGCGACTAGCCCAGAAACTCCCCCTGTAGAAACCAGCGCAGCTCCTGCGGCAACAAGCACGGAAGCGCCAAAATCAACTTCAATTCTCCCATCCACGGAGCAGCTTCCAGACAGCGTATTGAATCTAGAGCGCCAAGCAAAATTTGGTGATCTCGCTGCATGGACTATGGGTGAAGAAAAAGAAGTGCTTTTAGAAAATGATGTAGTCAAAATCACACTTTCCAATAAAGGAGGAAGTATCCAAGAGGTACTACTCAAAAACTATGTCAGCTGGAAAAAAGAGCCCTTGTTTCTATTGGATAGTGCGCAAACTAGCCTCAACTACAGCCTAGATACACGGCTGGGACCTATCAATTTGAATGAGCTATTCTTTGTGCCTTCGTTAAGCACGGAAGAGATCGAAGGAGTCAAGCAACAAACCGTAACCTTTACGGCAAATAGTCCCTCAGGTCAGTTGGTTCAAAAATACACCCTGAAAGATGGGGAATACACCTTGGGAAAAAGTTTTGAAATCCAAGGACTTCAAGGAACTGTAACTGCAAAAGCGCTTAAAATTGACTGGAAAGATGAAATCAAATCCCAGGAAAAAGACCTTGCAGAATCCCGAAGAAAAACACAGGTAAATTATTTCCTGGCCGATGGTACCTATGAAAATCTTGGACTAAGTGACGATCCGGAAGAGGCTATAGCAGCTGGACCAGTAAAATGGGTGGGCTTTTCCCAACGATTTTTTACAGCTGGGATAATTGCAGATTCGGTATTCCAAGAGGTAAACTTAAGCCAAAGCACCCCTACTGATTCCTCCTTAGTTCGTTCGATGAGCGCAAGTCTTTCCTTACCTATTTTAGAGGGTCAGGCCAATCTTACCTATTATTTTGGACCAGATCAATACAAAACGCTGAAAGGGGTTACACCTGGCTTTGAGGAAAATGTAGACATGGGTTACTTTTTTGTGAGCTGGGTAAACAAATACATTGTCGTCCACCTATTCGAATTCCTAGAAAAGTACTTTGATAGCTACGGGATCATCATCATCCTGATCGTTTTGCTAATCAAATTAGCGCTATCGCCTTTGACCTACAAGTCCTACATCGGAATGGCCAAGATGCGGGTGATTAAGCCAGAAATTGATGAGCTAAAAGAAAAGTACGGAGACGATCCTACCAAAATGCAGCAAGAGCAAATGAAGCTCTTCTCGCAACTTGGAGTTAGCCCGCTTTCGGGTTGTCTACCCTTGTTGCTGCAGATGCCTTTCCTATTTGCGATGTTCTTCTTCTTCCCGAATGCCATCGAACTAAGGCAAGAATCTTTCTGGTGGGCAGAAGACCTTTCTACCTATGATGAATTCATCAAGCTCCCCTTCACTATTCCTTTTTATGGAGCACACGTGAGTTTGTTCACCTTGTTGATGACCATTTCGCAAGTGCTCTATGCCCACTTCAACAACCAGCTGACCACGGCTACTGGACCGATGAAAAATTTAGGTTACATCATGCCAGTAATGTTCATGTTTGTCTTGAACTCCTATCCTGCAGGGCTTAGCTTCTATTATTTTGTTTCCAATATTTTCACTTTTGGGCAGCAAGCCTTGATCAAACTATTTGTGGATGATGCAAAAATCCGTCAAAAGGTGGAGGAAAATAAATTGAAAAATGTAGACAAAAAGAAATCAAAATTTCAACAACGCCTCGAAGATGCCATGAAGGTGGCGGAGGCAAACAAGAAAAAATAAGGAGAATGGAGCTGGATCAAGCTCCATTTTTTTTTCATTGGTTCAGGAAGCTTCAAAACCAATTTTAAGGAGTCTGAAGGACCGGTTATTATTTTTTAACAAAAAGTCCTTCCCAAAAAAAGAGGATTCCTGCCAAAAATGGACCTGAATTTGCTTAATATTGACTTCTAAATTCTGGGTATATACACCATGGGAAAAATTATTGCTGTTGCGAACCAAAAAGGTGGCGTTGGAAAAACTACCACAGCTATGAATTTGGCTGCTAGCCTCGCCGTTTTGGAATTCAAAACACTTGTGATCGACGCCGACCCACAAGCCAATACCACTTCTGGTCTTGGTCAAGATCCAAAATCAATTGAAGTCAGCATTTACGAATGTATGGTGGATGGAATAGATATTCAATCCATCATCGTCAATACAAATTTGGAGCATTTATTCCTCGTGCCTTCCCACATTGACCTGGTGGGCGCTGAAGTAGAAATGATCAATATGGAAAATCGGGAAGAGAAAATGAAGGAAGTTATTGCTCCTCTGAAAGACCAATACGACTTCATTATTATCGATTGTTCTCCGTCTTTAGGTTTGATTACCATCAACGCTCTTACTGCTGCCAATTCAGTAATTATCCCAGTTCAATGTGAATATTTTGCATTGGAAGGCTTAGGAAAACTATTGAATACCATCAAAATCATTCAAACCCGTCTGAATCCAGATTTAGGGATTGAAGGGATTTTATTAACCATGTACGATGTGCGCCTTCGCCTTTCTAATCAGGTGGTCGAGGAAGTTCGTCTTCACTTCAAAAGCATGGTATTTGATACCATCATCCCTCGGAATGTCCGTCTCTCCGAGTCACCTAGCTTTGGCCTCCCTGTGATTTCATTTGATGCAGATGGGAAAGGAGCCATTGCCTACTTGAATTTAGCGGGAGAGATTGTACAACGCAATGGACTTCAAAAAGCAACGAATTGATCATGTCTGATTCAAAATCACCAAAGAAAAATGCTTTAGGAAGAGGCTTAGGAGCCCTTTTGGAAGATAGCCCTGCCAAAGGTAAGGGGCAAGAAATTTTACCTGAAGGACAAAAAGCAGGGATTTTTGAAATTTCGCTAACTGAAATTCAAGTGAATCCCTTCCAGCCACGAGTTCATTTTGATAAGGAAGCGCTGAAAGAACTATCCGATTCGATCAAGGTGCAGGGGATCATTCAGCCGATTACGGTACGAAAATTAGCCCCGAATGAGTACCAGTTGATTTCCGGTGAAAGAAGATTTCAAGCCTCCAAACTAGCTGGACTTACCCGAATCCCGGCTTATGTTCGCACCGCCAATGACCAACAAATGTTGGAAATGGCATTGATTGAAAATATTCAACGAGAAAATCTCAACGCACTCGAAATTGCGCAATCCTACCAAAGACTTCTTGTGGAGTGTAACCTCAAACAAGAAGAATTGGGCGAACGGGTTGGTAAAAATAGAACTACTGTCAACAATTACTTACGCTTACTCAAACTCCCTCCCAGCATTCAGGCTGCTATCCGTGACCAGCAGTTGTCCATGGGCCATGCCCGAGCCCTAATCAATATTGAAGATGTGGACAAGCAACTTGCTCTCTTCAAAAGAATTCTAGCTGAACAATTGAGCGTTCGCCAAGTAGAAGCTTTGGTCAAAGCACTAAATGAAGGAAAACCAGAAAAACAAAGTGGCAATTCGGGTTTAAACCCTGTTCGAAAATACGAATTGACGAAAATTCAACAGCGACTCGCAAGTCATTTTGGTACCAAAGTTGCCTTGAAGGCAGACCAAAAAAACAAAGGGGAAATAAAAATTCCTTTCTCCTCTGCCTCTGACCTCAATCGAATTCTTGAAATTTTAGAAATCATTTAATTGTGATTGCTTTTTCCTACCCTACTACCTCAACCAAAGCTCTCCTTTGGAGCATGTTGCTGGCAGTTTGCTGGTTGGGAATAGCTACAAATCCAGTACAGGGACAAACGGATTCCCTAGGTAGAGCTCAAAAAGAGCAGGTAAAGAAGGCAGAAGAAGAACGCTCCCTTCTACCCAAAGATCCAAAAAAGGCTACTTTACTCTCGGCAATATTGCCAGGCGCGGGACAAGTATACAATGGCAAAAGCTGGAAGGTACCCTTCCTCTATGCAGGAATTCTTACCGATCTCTACTTCGTCAATTACAACCACCGGAGGTATGAAAATTTCCGTGATGCACTTTTCGCTTTAGATAAGGGGAAGCCCAACCAATTTCCTTCTCTTAACAGGGCATCCTTGGTACGAAATGTGGACTATTGGCGGCAAAATCGAGATTTAACGCTCCTCCTTTTACTTGGAATCTACGCGCTAAACTTGGTGGATGCCAATGTGGATGCACACCTTTCTGGCTTTGATATTTCAGAGGATTTGGCCTTGCAAGTAGCTCCCCATCTTGGCACAGTTTCTGCATCCAATTCTATGGGAGTTTCACTTACACTTCGATTTAAGTAATGAATATTGCACTACTTGGTTACGGCAAAATGGGAAAGCTAATTGGCGAATTAGCGACTGAAAGGGGACATCAGATTGTGGCCAAAATCGACCTTGAAAACCAAGATTTGCGCAATGCCCTAGACCCGAAAACTATCGATGTAGCAATTGAATTTAGCCAACCCGAGGCAGCATTGGAAAACATTCGATGGGCGATTACCCAAGGAATTCCAGTTCTTTCTGGTACTACCGGCTGGCTAGCGCATATGCCAGAAATCGAAGCCTTGACTCATCAGCACCAAGGTACCTTCTTTTATGCTTCAAATTTCAGCATTGGTGTCAATGTGTTTTTTAAAGTCAATGAGCTGCTTGCCCAATTGATGAATGAAACGAACGGCTATCAAGTAGCAGTAGAAGAAATTCACCACACCGCAAAAAAAGACGCTCCCTCTGGTACAGCAATCACCTTAGCTGAAGGAATTCTAAAGCATTACGCCAAACTTAAAACCTGGAATTTGGTAGGAGAAAGCCCAAACAGCCCAGAATCATTACCGATTACTTCCAAACGCATCGATCCTGCACCTGGCACCCATCACATTCGCTATACCTCCGCGATTGATGACCTAGAAATCACGCATACTGCACATAGTAGGCATGGATTTGCCCTTGGGGCTATCCAAGTGGCCGAATGGATTTTGGGAAAAAAAGGAGTACTTTCGATGGACGATTACCTTTCTTTTTAAGATACTAGCTACCCAATGAGCAAAACTAAACCAAAAAAATCAGCCTTTCGTGAGTGGATCGATGCGCTGCTATTTGCAGTAATTGCTGCCTCCCTGATCCGATGGATCCTACTTGAGCCCTTTACTATCCCGACCGCATCCATGGAAAAAACCCTTCTCGTTGGGGACTTCCTTTTTGTAAGTAAAATGCATTACGGAACGAAAATTCCAAAAACACCCATACAGGTTCCACTTACGCATCAAAAAATCTGGGGTACTGATATTCCCTCCTATTCCGACTTAATTCAACTCCCCTACTATCGATTGCCAGGATTTACCTCCGTGCAGCGCAATGATGTAGTGGTATTTAATTATCCGGTGGAATTCAATTATCCAAACGACCTCAAAACAAATTACATCAAACGAGCTGTAGCCGTTCCTGGAGATCAAATTGAAGTTCGGGAGGGCGAGCTTTTTGTCAACCAAAAAGCATCCCCAAAGCCAGAGGAAATGCAGTATTCCTATGAAATCACAACTAACAGAACTCTTACTGTGGATTTTTTAAAGGATTACGGGATCAATCAAGAGAGCTTCTACGCTGCTCCTGATGGCAGTCGTTACCTGATTTGGACTACAGATCAAACCATCGAAAAGCTTAAATCTTCCCCAGTAGTCACTTCGGTTACCAAATCCCTTCAGCCTAAAGGTCAAGCAGAGTCTGGTATTTTTCCAAACGGCTCAAACCTCCCTTGGAATAGAGATAATTATGGGCCGCTACTAGTGCCTGGTGCCGATCAGACCTTAGAAATGACCCCTGACAATGTGATGAAATATGCCTTCACCATTGAAAAATACGAAGGCCACGAAAAGGTAGAAGTGAAAGATGGCGCCTTATTCATTGATGGCAAAAAGGTAGAACGCTATACCTTCAAACAGAATTATTACTTCATGATGGGAGACAATAGACACGACTCCTTGGATTCGCGTTACTGGGGCTTCGTACCCGAAGACCACGTAGTAGGTAAGGCCTGGTTCCTGTGGCTATCTCTAGACAAATTTGAATCCATGTTCTCCAAAATACGCTGGAATAGATTCTTCAAAGGAATCTCCTAAACTTGAGGCCTCGCAATGCGGGGCCTTTTTTTTACCAGGAAATGGGGGTTTGACCAATCGAAACCAGGTAGTCATTCGTCTTGGAAAAATGCTTGCACCCCCAAAAGCCCCGATGAGCAGCAAGTGGACTTGGATGTGGAGCCTTCAAGATGTAATGCTTCTTGGAATCAATAAGCTCCTCTTTTTTCTGAGCATAGGCACCCCATAGAAGAAACACCACCCCTTCACGCTCTTGGCTGATGGTGCGAATGACCGCGTCCGTCACATTTTCCCAACCCTGGTTTTGGTGGGAGCCGGCCGAATTTGCACGTACAGTAAGCGTGGCATTCAACAAAAACACACCCTGAGCTGCCCATCGGCTGAGGTCTCCATTGGGGGGCATGGAAATACCTAGATCCGTTTTGAGCTCTTTAAAAATATTCAACAAACTTGGGGGAAAAGGTAGGCCTGCAGCTACAGAAAAGGCAAGTCCATTGGCCTGTCCTTCCCCATGATAGGGATCCTGTCCCAAAATAACCACCTTCACCGCAGGTAGAGGGCAATGCCAAAAAGCAGAGAAAATCTTCTTCCCTGGAGGAAAAACCTGATGCTGCTGGTATTCCTGCTTGACAAATGCAGCAAGTTTCAGAAAAGAATCACTCTGAAAAACAGGACTTAAAGCAACTTTCCAACTGGGCTCGAGAGCAACATCCATCGCGTAAGGGTTGATTTGAGAAGGATAAATTCTAACTTAGTGGTTCAATCGACAATACCATGGTCTCTGCGATTACCAAAGGAATTCAAGTAAGTGTTGAAACTACCTATCAGCCTGATTTTTCGAATCCACAGCAGCACCATTATGTATTCACCTACAAGGTACACATAGAAAATAAAAGCAACTACACTGTCCAATTGTTGCGTAGACGCTGGGAAATTTTTGATGCCGCCGAAAGCAGAAAAATTGTAGAAGGTGATGGAGTGGTCGGACAGCAACCCATTTTGGAGCCTGGGGAAATACATACCTATGTTTCAGGCTGCAATTTGAAATCTGGAATGGGGAAAATGCGCGGATCCTTTACCCTTGAAAAACTACGTGACGGCCAACTGTGGGAGGTTGTCATTCCAGAGTTTCAGCTTATTGCTACGCTCTTTCAAAATTAATGGAGCGAAATGCAGCGAATATTGCTTTTGCTTATTTAAAGCATTGGCTTCTCAAAGAAGATCGCTACAGTCAACAGTCTCCCTTTATTTTTTCAATGTACCAAGGAGCACTCGATTTCCTAAAAAAAGAAAAGCCTTCTAGCAAAGCGGAAAAAATAGCCTTACTCGCTACCTACTTCTGCCAACTCACCCCTGCAATTCAAGTGCTAGAAATGGGTGTTGGAAATAAAAAAACCACAAAATCCCTGAATCAAGTTACTCAAGGAAAATTGCTCAAAATTCAAGCATTGGAATATTTAGCACAAGCAGAGGAGGCCGCATTACGGCAAATTCAGGAACAGCAATCTTTCGATTTTATACTTATCCATCCGCAAAGCTCACAAGAATATTTGCAGGAGGCCCTCACCCTATTTTTGCCGCGGATGCATGCTCAAGGAATTCTGGTTCTGGGAGGGATCCATCACAGCCAAGGGATGCATGCCTGTTGGAAAAGGGTCGAAGCGGATACTAGAATCCAACTTACTGTTGATTTTTTTGATTTTGGGGTAGCTTTCAAATCCTATTCTGGGCCAAAAACCAACCTGAGTCTATCCTATTGAGCCAAATTTGGAAAGCGCACCTACTTGGACTTTAGTTGTAAAAAATCCATTCCAAGAACCTAGTAGGGCAAACTTTATCTTCACTTGTCAACAATTGGCAAAGATATTGATAAAGAGTAGGTAAGGATTTTTATAGCCTGGCACTCCTAGTTGGAAGAACAGCTGTAAACTGGAAATTTAGAGAATCCGAAAATTATAGTTTTCCTATGGACCAACAACTCAAGAATCAAGCGCCTCAGAAATCCGAACAAGGGAAGAACTTAATCCTAGTGGTATTGGTGCTGCTCGTACTGATAAGCGGAGCCAAATTGTACTTGGATCACCTGGAAAAAAGCAAACAAACGGAAGAAATCACCGGTTTGACTGAAGAAAATACCGCATTAAGTACACGACTTGATTCTGTAGAAACCCAACTTAAACTTCGTATTCAGGAATTGGAAAAACTCGGAGCCAATGTCACCGAACTTCGCTTCCTTCAAGATCAGTTGATCCAAGAGAAAAAATCCAATACGCAGCGAAGTGCGCGGGAAATTGCAGCCCTAAATCAGCGAATCAATGATCTTTCTACACTATTGATCCAAAAAGATAAGGAAATTGGTGAGCTACAAGCACGGTACCAAGCACTTAACTCTGAAAATGAAGCATTGAAGAGTAGCCAATCTGAAATGGAGAAAGAGGTGGCCAGCATCAATCTTCAGAGGCAGGAATTGGCAACTAAAGTAGCGGAAGCATCCAAGCTCAAACTTTCAGCTGTTCGTATCTCAGGGATCAATGCACGCGGCAAGGAATTGCCTGCTGGCAAGGCATTTAAAAACAAACAACTCCAAGGGATCCAAGTAGTAGCCAAACTTGCGGAGAATACTGTGGCAGAAAAAGGAAGTAGGACAGCTTACATACAGGTAATTGGCCCCAACAAGTTGCCTCTTTTTGATTTGGCAAAGGGTTCGGGCTCCTTCAATTGGTCTGGAGAAGAGGAGTTTTATACCAGCAAACAAGAGTTTTGGTTTGACACGAAAGAACAAACCCTTGTATTTTATTACGAAAAAGGAAGTGCTTATCCAGTAGGAACCTATGAAATCAAGTTGTACGTAGACAAGCAGTACGTAGGGAGCGGGACTTTTTCAATTGACAAGTAATTCGCCTTAGTTGTTATTTTTTGATTTATCCGGTAGAATTTGGCTATTTGTTTGGAGGGAAGGTGGTTTTCTACTACTTTTGCGGTCTATTTATTTAAATTCCAACAAACACATTAAAAAATGTTCCAAAGAAGTTACGAGACGGTATTCATTTTAACTCCCGTTTTGTCTGATGTTCAGATGAAGGATACTGTCGACAAGTTTGTGAACTTGTTAAAAGAAGAGGGGGCAGATGTTATCAATGTGGAAAACTGGGGTCTTAAGAAAATGGCGTATCCCATTGAGAAGAAGACAACAGGTTTTTATGTATTGGTAGAGTTCAAGGCTGATCCAACACTAATCAGAAAGTTTGAAATTGAAATCAGACGTGATGAGAAAGTAATGCGATTCCTGACTACTGTATTGGACAAACACGCAATCGTGTATGCCGAAAGAAGAAGAAAAGGAGAATTTAACAAAAAAGCGGAAGCTAAGGAGGAGCAAGCCTAATGACACTAGTAAACGAACCTATCAACAGAGGCGAAATCAGAAAGAAGTATTGCCGATTTAAGAAGCACGGTATCAAGTATATCGACTACAAGGATCCTAACTTCCTTTTAAAATTCGTAAACGAGCAAGGAAAAATCCTTCCAAGAAGACTTTCAGGTAACTCTGCAAAGTATCAGCGCAAAGTAGCTCAAGCGATTAAGAAAGCAAGACATTTGGCTTTGTTGCCATTCGTAACCGACGGTTTGAAATAGGCCCACGGTGTATCGTTCAATCAATAAAGATCATTACAAATGGAAATCATTCTAAAAACAGATATCAAAGGTCTTGGATATAAAAATGACTTGGTGAGCGTGAAGCCAGGATACGGTAGAAACTACCTTATTCCTCAAGGTTTTGCAGTACTTGCTACAGGGTCAAACAAGAAAATCCTTGCTGAAAACATCAAGCAAGCAGCACACAAAGCGGAAAAAATCAAAACTGAAGCTGAAAACATCGCTGCGAGACTTGCCGAAGTTACCCTTGAAATCAAGGCGAAAATCGGTGACTCCGGAAAAATCTTCGGAAAAGTAACTACCCTTCAAATCTCCGATGCGCTAGCAACTAAAGGATTTGAAATCGACAGAAAGAAAATCGCAATCACTGTTCCTGTGGAAGGTGCTGGCGAATTTACTGCTGACATCGATCTACACAGAGAGGTGAAGACGCAAGTGAAATTTGTCGTAGTAGGAGAATAACTTACTCCGTAAATCAAAAAAAAAGTCCCGTTTAAACGGGACTTTTTTTTATGCCAATGCAGCCTGCAGATCGTCGATAAGTTTCTTGGCTACCGACTTGCTATTTTTTTCGCGAGCAGCCTGAAATACATCGAGCGTAGCCTCACCTTTTGCTACCAGTCCCGAAGGATTTTGATCGTTTTGGTAACTTCCCCAGCACCAGCTTAGCTCTGCTGCCAGCTCTCGCTCAGCTAATTTTTCCAATTTCTCGATGACCGGAGCCACCACTTTTTCCATCTTGATAAAGTTCATCGCAGTAATTATTTAGTTGGTTTATTTCTTATTACTAAACAAATGACTGAATAAATTTTCATTATTTCAAAATAAATTCATTTTTATTAATGATTTAATAATTTTATTCGATTTAATTGACAGATTTACTTTCAGATTTCCTAAAGTTTCGAACTTACAAAATCTAATTCTTCGGCCAAGACAAGTCACTTGACACGAACAAATTAGGGTTCAAACGCAGGCAATTGTCAAAATTCTTTAGCAGTAGGTTTGGAAAAAATTTCAGAGAACTCTACCTTTGTACCATCAAAAGCAAGAACGATTGCTTTTGAATTATCCTGACTGATGGTGTAACTGGCAACACGTCTGATTTTGGTTCAGAAGAGTCTAGGTTCGAGCCCTAGTCGGTCAACAAAAAGACCTCCCAATGGGAGGTCTTTTTTTGTTTCAAGCCTACATGATAAAGGTTGATTCCTTGGCTTTATTTATACAGCCCGTTGAACAACATTTTGAAGGTCCCATGCGCTTGTCCGCGGAAAGTAATCTCCGGACCAAAAGCATACAACTTCCCCTTCCCGATTTGCGCTTCAAACGCAGTCACTCCCTGCTTCAAGTATTGCTGTCCCCAAGCCCAACCACTGCGCAAGGGAGGAGCTGATCCAAACCAAGCCAATGGCTTCACTCCCACACGGGCAGCCTCAGGGCTAAGTCTGAAGACAGGACTATTGTTAAACAATACATCCGCCTTCGCTCCCATTCCAAAGTTTATTGGTGCTGACTGATCGACATGCATCTCCAAAACGCTTCCAGGAATGTAGAATTTCTCCCCACTGAGACCCCTTTCTTTTCCATTTGCTACCTCCACCAATGCATTGGTTACTGGAAGCCCCAAATGGTTGGCCAATGCGGTAGCAGCTCCAGCTGTAAGAATTTGTCCCCCATTTTCCAGAAATGCTTTCAATATAGGGATTGATTTTTCAACAGAAAGCCTTCCCAACATGGAATGATACTCCGCTGGAATATCCTCTTTTTTGGGTTGCGCACCGGCTCCATATCCGCCAGATGCACCAGGCATCCCTGGCCCTATAAAGAGCAAGACATCGTACTTCTGGTTAAGATTACCCCCGTCGATTTCCAATGGAAAGACCTGCGCATAATCAAAATGGAACTGTTCCAAGATCCATCGCGTCCAGCCCGATGGCATGGAACCTCCATAGTAATCGTATAATCCAATCCGTGCTGGCTTGATTTCTTTCGCTCCAGATGGCATTCCTCGAGCCGCCAAAGGTTTCAATCCATAGTTTTTTGCTGCTTGCTCAAGGATTCTTTTGCCCGCACTTGGGACATAAAAAGAACCCGCTGGACTAGATCCTACCGCGGATTGAGTTCGGTATACTTTCACCTTTCCTTTCAATAAATCATTGACCGCTTTGAAGGAATCATTGACCCGAGCATCTAGGAAATATCCAGAAGCCGATGAGGGCAATACCGAAGGCTCAGGGACGAGTAGTTGACCATAAGGAAGCGCTTCAAATGGCCCATCAAAGCCTTCCATGATTCGATCTACCTCAATACCCATTTGGAATGCTAGCGTCCAACCCGCTGCATCGTAGGGACGAACAGGAGGGCCTCCTGGGTATTGGAAATCATTTGGGTGATCCTGTGGCTCAAACATATCGAGCACATGCGGACGAAATGCCTGGGCAGTCTTTACGATATATGATCCCTTAGGATAAGATTTTCCAGCCACCGTGAAATCACTGCTTGCCTGATGTACCAAAATACCAGACTTGATGAGTGCGTTCAAAAATTTTACAGCCGTAGGGAAATCTGCTTGATCGGCGGAAAGGATGTATCCACGAGGATCTCTCTTTTCAGGATCGGCATAGACCGAGTCGTAGAAAGCCAACGGAATACCTGATCTATTTCCAAAATAGGCTTCTTCAGGATCATCTGCTGTCTTCTTTCCTTTACTTGCATCATACGCATTTTGAATATCCTGCGCATACTTGGGATAGCGAGTCCAGGTATCCGTATTCCCTCGATCGATAGACTTTTTGCCCATCAAGTAAAAATTGTACAGCAACTCATCCCCATGACGAACTGCATGATTCAGGATTGCATAATTCATGGATACCGAATATTCTATGGAGGTACGGAAAGACCACGGACCTGGAGTTACAGGAAAAGGATTTCCATTGTTGGGAATCAAGCGATCTGGAACCAAAGGAATGGAATAGGGCGAGGGATCCCCCACAATCTCTGTCAAAATTCCAATCATGTTGTGGTAGTAAGGAGTGGTACGCAATCCCCCATTCCACCAGGTAGAAAACACCGATCCGTCTAAGCGAACAAATCCTGGCTTATCTTCTTGATGGAGACGATTGATCATCGCGGCACCTACGGCATCCAAACTTGTGATAATCAAGGGATCAAAGACATGGTTAAAAGGATCTCGGTAAGGAGGTCCCGCCACCACGGTGCCTGCTGGTCCGGACTGGTGGTGATTGTAGATGATCTGTGGCATCCACTCCACATATTGCTGAAGGGAAATATTGGTAGATTCCTTCATGTTGTTCATGAAGAAATCTCGGTTGTTGTCGTGCCCTACGTACTTCTGGTAAAGTACAGGGATATTCTTGTTACGCTTTGTCTTTTCTTTAGGAAGCATGTACCAATTAGACATGATCTCCATGCCGTCGGGGTTGACATGAACTAAGAGAATAATCACCTCATCCAGGATGCGAAGGGTCTCTTCATCGTTCTTTGAAGCCAATTCATACAAGGTCTCAATGAGTTGCTGTGCACCCACGACCTCATTGGCATGCAATCCTCCATCTATCCACACAATGGGCTTTCCTTGACTTGCAAGTGCTTTGGCCTCCGCTTCAGTGATTTCTGCTCTGCCCAACTTGCGGGAGATTTCCTGATAGCGCTCCAAATCCGGAAAATTCTTCGGAGAGGTGATTACCAAAAGCGGTTGCTCTCGTCCAAACTCAGTTTGCCCGATACTTCGGTATTCCACGCGATCCGACAGTTCAGCCACTTTCTTAAAGTAAGCTTCCGTTTGGGAGAAATTGGCAAGCATGTAAGGTTCACCGATGGTAAATCCAAAATGCTCCTTAGGTGTAGGAATGGTCTGAGCAAGCAAGGCAATTGGCACAAGCAAGGTCAGCAGGAAGAAAAGAACTATTTTTTTCATGAATGCAGTGAATTATATGTTCGTAATTTAACCCTTTGATTTGGAAAAAGACTGAAAATTAGTCCTGTCACCCAATTTTTACAGGGCCGGAAAAATAGCCAAATGAATTGCTAAATTGAAGTTCATTCGCTCCAAACGACTCTCCCTTTCCAAAAAATGTAATAGTCCAATCCAATCTGAAATTTTTCTTTTGACAGAAGTTTTCGGAGCGCAATCCTTTCCCCAAAATCATTACTTTTGTTTACCTATCCTTTTCCAACCTTTCCTCCAAACTCCCCTTGATTCCAATGTCCGAGGTAAAAATCTTTGCAGGCTCCAATAGCATAGAATTGGCACAAAAAATCGCCAAAAGCTATGGTAAAAAACTTGGAGAAATGACTCTATCCAAGTTTAGTGACGGGGAAATGTCCCCATGTTTTGACGAATCCATACGTGGCTGCACGGTTTTCATCATCCAAAGCACCAATCCTCCGAGCGACAACCTGCTCGAATTGTGTTTGATGATCGATGCTGCCAAGCGAGCTAGCGCCTACAAGGTCTGCGCTGTGATTCCTTACTTTGGCTATGCCCGTCAAGACCGAAAGGATAGACCCCGAGTATCCATTGCTGCCAAGCTCATTGCCAACATGCTCACCTCTGCCGGTGCTGACCGCATCATGGCTTGCGATTTGCATGCCGGGCAAATTCAAGGTTTTTTTGATATCCCGTTGGACCATTTAAATGGATCTGCTATATTTGCACCCTATTTGAATACGCTTCGGCTCAAGGACATGATCTTTGCCGCTCCAGATGTAGGAGGTGTGTCTCGCGCTCGGTCTTTTGCGAAGTATTTTGAAGTAGAAATGGTGGTCTGTGATAAGCACAGAAAAAGAGCCAACGAGATTGCTTCCATGCAGGTGATTGGAGATGTGGAAGGAAAGGATGTAATTCTCGTGGATGATTTGGTAGATACTGCAGGAACATTGTGCAAAGCTGCCCAAATCATCATGGAAAAAGGAGCCAATTCGGTACGCGCCATCGTCACACACGGGGTACTCTCTGGAAAGGCATATGAAAATATTGAGCATTCGGTTTTGGAGGAGTTAGTAATCACCGACACCATCACACTGAAGCATCCTAGTTCCAAAATTAGAGTATTGTCTGTAGGAGAACTATTTGGAAAAGCAATTCATGCGGTAACCGGAAACACCTCCATCAGTTCCTTATTTATTTGAACCAATTTTAAATACACATACACATGAAAACACTAGAGATTATAGGGTTTAAAAGAGCAAATCTCGACAGTGCTGCTTTGAATGAAATCAGAGATGCCGGCAATGTACCCTGCGTGGTTTATGGACCAGGTATTCCTGATCAAGTTCATTTCTACTCCCCAGCGATTCTTTTCAGAGACCTGATCTACACACCTGAGGTGCACTTGGTAGAACTAAACATCGAAGGAAGACTCATCAAAGCGGTTTTGAAAGAAGCCCAATTCCACCCAGTAAGTGAGGTATTGCTCCATGCAGACTTCATGGCTTACACAGATGCTAAAGCAATCAAATTTGAAATTCCTGTGAAAATCGAAGGAAATTCCCCTGGTATCGCAAAAGGTGGTAAGCTGGAGTTTAAAACTAGAAAACTAAAAGTAAAAGGACTGGCTAAAACCCTTCCTGACTATGTAGTGGTTGACATCACCAACCTAGACCTTGGAAAATCTTTCAAAGTAGGTGAATTGAAGACCGAAGGATTTGAAATCTTGACTTCTCCGAATGTGTCTATCGTGACCATCGGTATCCCAAGAGCTCTACGTGGAAAGAAAGGAGAATAATTCCTAACTTTCTTCAACGAAAATCCTGCTCATTCCCGAGCAGGATTTTTTATTTTTACCCCATCGAACCCGCATTCCATGAATTACTTACTTGTAGGCTTGGGTAATATTGGCCCTGAATACGAATTGACGCGACACAACATTGGTTTCCTCACACTAGACCGCCTTGCGGACAAGGAAGGTGCCGTGTGGAAGAGTGATCGCCTTGCCTTCAAAACCGAATTCAAATACAAATCACGGACCCTCCATCTCATCAAACCCACCACCTACATGAATTTGAGTGGTAAGGCAGTGAATTATTGGATGAAAACCCTCAACATTCCTAAAGAAAATATCTTGGTACTGGTGGATGATGTGGCGATTCCCTTTGAGAAACTTCGGATGAGACCCAAAGGAAGTGCTGCAGGACACAATGGACTCCGAAATATCGAGGAGCTCTGCGGAGGGCAGGACTATCCCCGCTTGCGCATGGGTATTGGGGACAATTTTCCCAAAGGAAGACAAGTAGACTATGTCTTGGGTCGATTTACCCAGCAAGAATTGGATGTACTTCCCGAAATCATGGATAAGGCCATCGCCATGGCGTTAGGATTTTGTACCGTCGGGATAGCACACACCATGACGCAATTCAACGATTGATTTTTTCAAGAATTTGGAATTGCGATTACATCCTCATTTATTTGTAAACCTTTCAGGTACTATTTTATAAAGAAGAGGCGAGAGATTAGGCTCAAAGACCCTCTGGCAACCCACTCCAAAAAAGTAAGGTGCCAATTCCTACCCATTGCGGGAACTATAAATTGGCGTAACTCCACCTACCCCTCTTTCAGTTCGTTCACGGCCTTGGGAAATTTCTTTTGAAATCGTTCCCTGAGTTACCTATTAACCGAACCGAGATGTCACACTTTGAAACCGATGCAATTCGCATCCAAGAACGATCTAACCAACGCGAACATTCATCTGCGCTTTACCTCAGCTCCAGTTTTGTCTTTGAATCAGCTGAAGAAGCCCGAGCCATGTTTGCCGAAGAGGTGCAAGGCAATATTTACTCCCGCTATTCCAATCCCAACTCCTCAGACCTGATCGAAAAAGTGTGCCGAGCCGAGGGTACGGAAGATGGCATTGCTACCGCTTCAGGGATGGCGGCTATGTTTGGAAGTATCGCTTCTCTACTTAAGCAAGGAGATCATATCCTGGCAGCCCGTTCTTTGTTTGGCTCCACCCACCAGCTCCTCACGCGCGTGTTTCCAAAATGGGGCATAACCTCCACCTATGGTGACATCTCCGACTTTCAAAATTGGGACAAATTGCTGCAGCCCAACACCAAAATGCTATTTCTAGAAACACCCTCCAACCCAGGTCTGGAAATCATTGACCTCGAGTGGGCGGGTAAATTTGCGGCAGCACATGGACTTATCCTAGTCGTGGACAACTGCTTTGCAACTCCCTACCTGCAGCAACCCGCCAAATGGGGAGCACATCTCGTAACCCATAGCGCCACCAAATACATCGATGGACAAGGAAGAGTACTCGGAGGATTGATCCTCGGAAAAAAAGAATTGATCGAAGAAGTACGCTTTTTTACCCGTCATACAGGTCCTTCTCTTTCCCCATTCAATGCCTGGATACTATCCAAAAGCATGGAGACTTTGGCTCTCCGTATGGATCGCCACTGCGAGAATGCAGAAAAGGTGGCCCGTTACTTTGAAGGCAATGCACAGCTTAACGCAGTAAACTATCCTTTTCTCCCTTCCCATGCCCAGCATGCCTTGGCTCTCAAGCAAATGAAAGCAGGCGGAGGGATTCTTACCTTGACCGTCAAAGGAGGATTACCAAGAGCGCAGCGATTTATAGACCAATTGCAGATGATTTCTATTACGCCCAATCTTGGAGATAGTAGAAGCATCGTCACCCATCCAGCATCCACGACACACAGCAAGTTGAGTCCAGAGGAGCGGCAAAAAGTGGGCATCACAGATGGACTGATTCGACTTTCCGTGGGTCTTGAGCACTACGAGGACATCATCCAAGATGTGGAACGAGCCTTGGAGCAATCCAAGTAAGCAAAACCTTAGCGCAGCGTATTCCTCAAAATCACAAAGGGCTTCCAGGGGCTGTTTGGCACTTGGTACAATTGGTCAAAGGCAAAGGTCCCGATTACCAGATCCTCGTCTCCATCCAAATCCAAGTCCCCTTTGGTCAGCGTGAGCCAATGGTCCGCCAGCTGCTCCTTTAAGATGTGGGGATGAAAGTTTCCCGATGCATCTTGCTTGAAGTAGATCAGATTCTGAAAGGAGATTTGTTTTCGGTCTGGAAAAAAGGCAATGGTCACCACATCCACTTTTCCATCTCGATCAAAGTCACCCAGCTCCAAGCCACTCGCACCATGCATGGGATAGAACCAACTTTCTTGGTAGTTCCCATTCGCATCGCGCTCAAAAATTCGCAGCCCATGATAAGGTTTGAAAATTTGGCTTTGGTCTGCATTGTCCCCATTTACCAGCACAAGCTCCGGTTTTCGATCTCCATTGACATCCTCAAAACGAAAGTCACTGGATCCAAATGCTGGATGGAATGCCAAGAGCTGCTTTTCTTTAAATTTCCCCTGCCCTATATTTTCAAAAAGGGATATCCCTTCTTTGGCCTGAGAAAATAAAACCATCAAATCCAGGTCCCCATCTCCCTCGTAATCCACTGCAATGGATCGCCTTGCTCCTGGATCTGGCTTTAAAATCACTTCGGTAAATCCTTCACCTTTACTTAAAAAAATACTCAGTTTGCCTAGGTGATTCCCAAATTGGCAAAGTACGTAATCCTTCTTACCATCTCCATTCCAGTCCGCTACTTCCATATCCATAGGACGCATCAATTGATCGATTCGAGGGGTCTCCTCCCAGCGATTTGAATTGAATGAATAGGTGGACAAAAGGCCTATGGAATCGTTGGAGGGATCCATCTTTCCCATGGATAGCAAATCAAAGGAGTTCGGAGTATTCCAAATTAAGTCTACCGGAGCTACTCGGGTAGGCAGGGAATCAAGTTGCTTGAACTTATTCTTCGAGTCCAATCGGAACAAGGCGCGAAACCGATGGCCTACCCACAAATCACCCGTCTTCGGATGAATACGTAGTAAAGTCGTCAAACTGGGACGAATGCCCTTAAATTCTGGCACCTCTAACTTGAAACCTGGAATTCCGAGTTTGGGTGCCTCTTTCCTGGCTTGCAGCAGCAAGGTATCCGGAGCATTCTCCAAATAATAGGCTTCTAACTTGGCCCAGTTTTCACGGGTGATGTAGGGAATCTTGGAATAAACACCTTCTGGAACTCCTTCATCTTCGGGTAAAGCCGTTCCAAAGTCCTCTTCCAAATACAAGCCCATACGCTTGCGCATATCTGGGAGCAGTGTGGCCCAGGTCTTCTTATCCAAGATTGAAGGGTCAGGCATGAGATGGCAAGCTGCACAATACCCCTTGGCCAATTGCTCACCCGAAAGATTAAGATCCGACTGAGATAGTTGGTACAGACTAGGAGGAGGCTGCTTTCGCTCTGAAATCGGTTCACAGGCCCAAGCCAACAACACCACAAACACAAGACCCCAAGCTGAACGCATCATTGATTTACAATACAGATTTAAACTCTTGGACAAGTTGTGGGTCGATCCCAAAATTTAGGCTGAAATCTAAAGGAGCCCCCGCAAAAGAAAGGCCTGGTTTGACAAATTGATTGTCAGCTGGCATGACCAACTTGCAGGAGGCGTG
>JACCEE011822501.1_pt1 | contig 48050 bp, 41 predicted proteins | sample 7449931 | NCBI WGS metagenome assembly JACCEE01 (sample SAMN15323457, study PRJNA562643) | freshwater metagenome | isolation source: river surface water | place: USA:Blue River Watershed | collected 2017-08-19 | reverse complement strand
CGAGGTCGAGGGCGCGGGCGAGGGCGAGGGCGAGAAAATAATAAAAAAATTTTACTTCTATTTCTGTGTAGTTTTTAGAAGCTACTGTATTTGTTTTTGTATTGACCCATTCCACTAAATTAACGAGCATAGCCTCGCTACTTATTAATAAATCAAGCTGATTTTGCATTGTTTGCAATAAAACATCAGCATTATCCAATAACCTCGCGGTTAATAAAAAAACTTCGCGCCAGCGGTCTTCAGTAACTTGTTGCGCTAAAGATGCAAGCATCGCTTGATTTTCAGCATAATATTTTGCAGTAAAAAATTCCTGAAAAGATAAATGTGCAAACGAATAAATATCTTTTGCCCGCTCCACAAAAATACCATGCTGTTCAGCAATTGCTTTTAATACTGCCTCACCGTCAATGTTTTGATTGCTTGGATTGGGTAACTGATTTAAAAAATCCTCAATTTTCTTGATTAAAAATTTCTTTTCAAAAAAATAATTATTTTCTTTAAAGGTCTCAAAAGCAATGCGCGAAAATAATTGTAACTTTTGTCGTTTTGCAAGTTCTTGATAAATAACATCCCGTTTAATGCCACGATGTTCTCTGTCCCACTTTTCAATTAACGCATCAATCGCTTCCTCATAAATATCTGCCCGTCGCGCTGGAAACTCCATTTTACGCTGATAATTTAAGCATAATAACGTTAATAAAATAGGAATGCGGGCTAACTCTTCTAATCCTTGATGTTGCTTAAAATCTTTTAAAAAATTGTCAGCGCGTTCTTTATCATCAACAAACCATTTTTGTACAAAACAGTCAATTTGCGCATCTGTAAAATCAGAGACTTCTAAATATTCAAATTGCTCAGAAAAAGAATAATCCGCCGCCGCTACTCTACAGGTTAATAACACAGTACAATTTGCATATTGCTGACAAAATTCTTTTAATAAACGAATAGAATCAGCGCGTTCATCGTCGGCTTGATTAACTTCATCTAAACCATCAAATAAAACTAACGCCTCTCCTTGTTTTAAAAGGTTTTCAACAAATAATTTTGCATCGGGAAAATGGCACAATTCAAATTGTTTAATTAAAAAAGGCATTAATTCAAATTGCCCTGTTTTCCTTACAAAACTAATCCAACCATGCAAAGAAATAAAAATTGGCAATTGTTTTAATAAACCTTTACACGCTTGCACGGTTAAATATTTTAAAAAAGTCGTTTTCCCCGCGCCTGGTTTGCCTAATACAAACAGCCGTTTAAAACGTTCAGATTTGACTAATTCAAAACCATTATGCCGCTGCGCATCACGATGAACAATATCCACATCTTTTACTAATTCTTTAATCTCATAACGTTGAAAAGCAGATACTTTAGTTAAAATATAAACATCCGTAAAAATACCTTCTAATTCCACTGAATTCTGCGAACCCAACAAACGAATTCTTGAATATGTTTTTAATAAAGAATATTTATAATTTTCTACTGCTTTGTTCCAATCAAAATTAGGATAATTTTCTTTTAAATTTCTACATTGTACTTTTGTTTCTTCAATTTCATCGTTTAACTTCATTTTGCGGGTAATATCACTTTCTAACAAGCGTGCTTTTTCTAAAGCAAATAACTTTTCTTCACATAATTTTTGTAATTGTTCCGCATAATTCATCAGAAAAACCTCCAAAAGAAAAAATAAAGCCCAACAATTTAAAAAAATTATCAGGCATTTCCGATGAAAATTATATCAAAACAACAGACAATTATCCCTTCCGTCCTGCCAAGATTAAAATAGGATAGGCAAAATGAATGTGCTCACCCACTTGTTGCACATTAACGCCTAACTCATTTCGCCCCACATCCTGCCAAAACATCGCCCGCAACTTCTCCGCATCGCCCGCCTGCGGAAAAGAAGCCCGCAATGCCGCTTCCAACTCCATCTCCACAAAAAACCAAGCAGACTCAAGTTGTTGCAAACCACTTGCCGCCACCATGGTCGACAATTCTGCCACAGTCAACGCCCGCGTATGCGACGGGTCACGCAATTTTTCCATCCGATTATACGCCGCCACTTTTTCCTCAGCCAAAGCCACATCCACCACCATCACCACGCCCCCCGTTTGACAAACTCGAAACATTTCCCGTAAAACCTTTTGTGGTTCAATAAGATGATGAAAAGAAAAGCGTGTCACAACAATTGAAAAATGATTGTCTGGATAAGGCAAACTTTCCACATCGCCCACTTGCCACGTCAAATTGGACAATTGCAAAGCCTGCTGGCGTTGCTCGGCTTGCTCAAGCATTGCTGGCGTTAAATCAATCCCCGTCACTTGTCGCGCCTGTTGCGCAAATGCACACGCCACCAAACCGGGCCCACATGCCACATCAAGCACCGTATCTGTCGCCGTCGTTTTTGCCATTTCAACTAAAAGCTGCAAATTATCGCGCCGCGAATGTTCCGCCACTTGCGCAAAAGGAATGGCTTGCTTAGTAAACTGTTCAATAATCAATTGATTATGTGTGTTTTGCATAAAATAGCTCCTGTCATGGTTATCATGACAACTATGCTATGCTACAGATTAAAAGCTGACTAACCGCTAAAAGACAAAAATTAACGTTTATCTGCCATCTTTTTATGCCGAACACAAATAAAAGCCTAATCAAACAGTTATCACAAGATGAAACACAAGCACATTTAGCTGCACTCGCTATGGTAAACCCGCCGCTGGATAGCTTCGCCTATTACGATGACGCGCACCAAGTCGCCTATGATTGGCATAGCCACCCACACCATCAATTGTTATATGCAGTTGAAGGGGTTTTGCGCTTAGAAACTGCCCAAAAATTATTTCTATTGCCGCCACAACGCGCGGTATGGATTCCCGCTGGCGTGCAACATCGCACGATTTTAAACCGTGTAAACTCCTGCTCTGTCTTTTTTCGCCCTGCGCTTGTGCCAACAGCAATTTATGAAGTGCGCGTTATCAACGCCACGCCCATTGTGCGTGAAATGGTGCGTTTTGCGATGCGCTGGACACAATATCGCGATACAAACGATGTTCTTGCAAATGCGTATTTTCAAACTTTAGGACTGTTATGTGCAGAATGGATTGAACAAGAATTACCATTTTATTTGCCTATCAATCACGCTTCTTTTTTAAAAACAGCGATAGACTGGACATTAAACAATTTAGACAATGTAACTTTAGAACAAGCAGCAAACAGGGTGCATTATTCGCCACGTCATTTTAGCCGTTGTTTTAAACACGCTTTGGGTATGGAATGGCGACAATTTCGCTTACAAGCGCGTTTATTAAAAGCAATGGAACTTTTAATTGAGCCGCGTGTGCAAATTGCACAAGTAGCTTATCAGGTAGGATTTAATAATTTGAGTGCATTTGCTAAAGCATTTGCTTTATTTGTGGGAGAATCTCCCAGCGCGTACCGCGCACGCGCTCAGGAGAAAATGCAAGCAGGAAGTTAAATAACTCAGGTAAAAATAAAAGCGTTTTTACTTAGTTTCTTTACTTTCTTCGGTTGCTTGTTTTTTAAGCAAATCATTAGAAACAGCTTTCTTTTCATTCGTGGTGACACCTTGCGGATTATTTTCTTGTTTGACTAATTTGCTTGGTTCACCACAAGCGGTTAATACCACTAAACAACTTAATAATAAAAAAAGATTTTTCATTAAAATTACTCCTCACTAAATTTTAAATATTTGCGTAAAATATTATTGATTTGCGCCCGTTCTACAGGTTTAGTTAAATATTCTGCCGCACCCAAAGAATACGCAACACTTTTATCTTCCATCGCAGAAATAATAATCACAGGAATATCCGCTAATACTGGCGTGCTTTTTAAGCGATTTAATACCATCCAACCATCTATCCCTGCCATCATCACATCTAAAGTAATGATATGTGGTTTTAATTGTTGTGCTAATGCAATTCCTTCATCACCATTAGATGCTAAAGCAACATGATAGCCTTGTTTATGTAAGAAACTTTGTAAAATATCGCGCACATCGGGGTCATCATCAATGACCAACACTACCGCATTTTCATGCGAGACTTCTTTAACAGAATAAGTCGTTGCAGGTGAAATACTTTGTATTCCACTTTGTAAAGGAAGTGTTACTAAAAAATAATTGCCGTTATTAACACCTAGCGTTAACTCTCCGCCCATTAATTCAACTAAATGTTTAGTGACAGGCAATTCTAAATTCGTCGTTGCATAAGCAACAAATAAAGTTTTCAGTTGTTCATCAGCAATCTGTTCGCCATTATCTTCTATATAGAATTGAATTCTATCATTAGCGGTCACTTCAACTCGTAATTGAATTAAACCTTTTTCAGTGCGGCGATGGGCATTATCTAATAAATTAAACAAAACTTGAGCTAATTTTGGAAAATCAGCAAATAATTTTTGTTTCGCACACTCATTATAAAGTTTAAATTGATTGCGTGAGCGTTGCGCTAAAGGTAACGCATGTTTTTGTATTTCTTTGAGCAAATCCGCAACAGTAAATTCAGTGTTATATAATTCCATTTTGCCCAATTCAATTTTGGACATGTACAAAATACTATTAATTAAACGCAGTAAATAACTGCCAGAATTGCGGATTTTCTTTACATCTTCAACAAAATAATCCACATCTGTGTGCATTAATTCATCTTGCAAAATTTCGCTGTAACCAATAATTGCGTTTAATGGTGTGCGCAATTCATGGCTCATGTTCATTAAAAAAACACTTTTATTGTGCTCAAACTGCTCATACTTTGCCCATTGTCCTTGCAAGCGATAATCATCATATTCAACTTGCTTTAATTGTTGTAATAAGTTACGTTCACGCATTTCTAATTGCTGAATTTGTTGATGAAGTGCTTTATTTTCAGCTTGTAACTTAGTGAGTTGTTGCAGAATGGAATCAGCAGAATGAGCTTCCTTCATAATATACCCTTAATTAAAACCTTTTAGGAAGAGTTAACGTTGTCTCAGAAAATGACTTAAGTAGAAAGTCAAAAAATTTAACTCTGGTTGAATTAAATTTAAAATACGTTGGATAAAAATACAACACTAGAATCATTGCTATAGAATTTTAAATCATTTTAATGACGATTTTGTGTACAAGCCGAGTAGTATAAGCAATGTTTTGGTGTTTAGCTTTTATTTCTTCAAGCCATTTCTAGGATGAAGTTCTAAAAAAAATATACAATACGACCGACATTTTTGTTTAAAATTTTTTGTGATAAAGATAATAATATGAGTCAATTTTTTAAAGTTCATCCTGAAAATCCGCAGGCGCGTTTAATTCAGCAAGCTGCCAACATTGTGCAGTCGGGTGGTGTGATTGTATATCCCACTGATTCTAGTTACGCGTTGGGGTGTCGTCTTGGCGATAAAGACGCAATGGAAAAAATGGTTCGTTTGCGTCAATTGGATAAAAATCACCATTTTACTTTAGTTTGTCGCGATTTATCAGAAATCGCAACCTACGCTAAAGTGAGTAATCAGGCGTTTCGTTTGATGAAAACTTTAACACCAGGGGCGTTTACTTTCATTTTGCCAGCAACGCATGAAGTTCCCCGCCGTTTGCAACATCCTAAACGCAAAACCATTGGTTTGCGTATTCCACAACATCCGATTGTTGACGCTTTGTTAAATCAATTAAATGAGCCTCTTTTAAGCACGACTTTGTTATTGCCTGAGCGTGAAATTCCTGAAACCGATGCCGATGAAATCCGTGAACAGTTAGAACGGCAGGTTGATTTAATCATCGATGGGGGCAATTGTAGTGTAGAGTTAACAACGGTGTTAGATTTAACTGACGAAATGCCGAAATTAATTCGACAAGGGAAAGGGGACATCACTGGCATTACAGTGATTGAAGAATAAATGAGGCGGCTAAAAGCGGCTAAAATAGGAGTGATTTATGTCAAAAGGCTGGTTAATCAATGCGATATTGTTTTGTTGCATCATCGGTTTATTGCTCGCATGTTATCAAGCCTTTTGGATTGAGCCGCCGCCTACATCCAGCGCACCGCCTGTACCTGCTTTGACCAATGTATTGCCGCAGCAAGTGAGTGACATCACTATTCAGCAAGCTGAAAAACTTCCTATGCGTTTGCAAAAAACGGCGGACAATCAATGGTGGTTACAATCGCCGCTAGAGTTACCTGTTCATCCTTTTCAGGTAACAAATTTATTGAATTTATTGACTTTAAAAGAATATCAGCGTTTAGATGTTCCTTTTGAGCCAAATAAATTGGCAGAGTTTCATTTAAATCCGCCATTGATGACGCTGCAATATGGACAATTAAAATTTGCAATAGGCGAACAAGTGCCGATGCGGGAGCAGCAACGCTATTTAGCTTTACAGCAAAATGTGTATATTGTGCCTGATAGAATTTCTTACTTATTGAATTTGCATGATATTTATCCTTTGGTGAATTTATCACCTTTAGCTTTAGCTAAAGGAATTCATACAACATCTCAATGGCTTTCTTTAAAAACGCCTGTATATCATTTGCTTAAACAAAATGACCATTGGCAATTAAGCAATTCTATTGCAGAAAGCTCTAGTTTAGTTAAATTTGGTACGGATGAATTTAATCGTTTAATTGATATATGGAATAGTCTGCAAGCCTTGCAAGTACGAGCAACGCATTTAAATGAAGCGCAGTTTTTAGGGGAAATTGAATTAACGTTTACAAATCAGCAAAGCTTAATATTTAAGATTGTCAGTTATAGTCCGCAATTTGTACTAGCAATGCCTGAAAAAGGTATTCAATACCATTTTATGGCACAGCAGGCAAAAGAATTGTTATTGCAACCATAGATTTTTATTTAAAGAAGTTCTTTAAAACGTATTTTAAATTTTTTAGCGATAGATTCAAATTAAAACAAAGACCTACTAGGTTTTTAAAACCTAGCAGGTCTGTTGGTATGGATTCAACAGATTGCTTATTTTAATTTAAACATTCATTTGAGTTTAAAATATTGAGACGATAAATTATTGGTTCAATTATTTTTTTATTAACCAGTCAGTTTTTCTTTTAAAGCGGGAGTGATTTGTGCTAACCATTGTTTAAGACGTTCTTCCGTCAACATGCCTTGCGTCCGTTGGTCAATCACTAGACCAACAAATCGCCCATCACGCACAGCATCAGAATGCTTGAAGGTATATCCCTCAATACTCCAATCGCCAATGATTTCCGCCCCCAAAGATTCAAACACGGTGTACAAAGCCATTAATGAACTCGCGAATTGTTCGGAATAACGTTCTTGCGCCCCCAGTCCAAAAAAAGCAATACGTTTGCCTTTAAGGTCAGGTTTGCCGAAAGTGGCTAAAAATTCTTCCCAGTTTGGCTCAAAACATCCTGCTGCCGTTTTGCCTGGAATATCGCCAATCCCATAGCTAGGAGTGCCGAGAATCAAGGCATCGTAGGCGAGCATATCTTCAGGTTTAATACGGTTGACATTAACAGGTTTGTCCGCAAGTTCTGCGCCTAAAAGTTGGTGAAGTTTTTTTGCAACCAGTCGTGTCGTGCCTGTTTCAGTACCAAAAAAAATACCGATTTTATTCATAAAATCCTCTGAATTGTGTTGTCTGTTGTGCGACAAGTTCAAGGGGGGATGGGGGAAGTATTCTTGATGTTATTTTTTGCCCATTCCGCGTGCCGAATGAAGCTTTTTTTATATTTTTACGCACTGGCGTGATTAATTCAATGCCCTTAGTTTTTAAAGTGGATTTTAATGCTTTAAATTAGGATTAATTAATTTGTCTGCACCATAATTTTCATAAAAAAATACTTTAAATTTAGTAAAGTTGAAACGGAGTGCAATAGCTTTAGCTATTGCTTTTGAGAATTGGCAGACCTGTAAGGTTTTTAAAACCTTGCAGGTCTTTGTTTTAATTTTAATTTATTGCCAAAATTGGGTTATTTAGTTCTCGACAACCCGCGCAATCGCTAAAGCGATTGCACTCCTCTTTAATCAGTTTAAATTGCGTAATTCCTATATTTTTAAAACTTAATCAAATAAACAACCGCATAATTTTTAGGACGAGCTTCATTGCCACCTTCGCTATTAATTTGTAAATCATGTTGATGTTTACCTGCACTTTCAATCCTAACTAGATGATTATGTTCGCCTGCGGTGCTGGTTTCTGTGCTGCCAGCGGTCGGCGTTAACACGCTTTTATCTGCTCCCATCATACTGCTAGTGATGCCTGCATTAATATCATGGTCATGTTTACCCGCACTTTCTGCTTTAGCCTGATGTTCGTGTGCGCCCGCCGCTTCTGTTTTGCCGCTATGACTGTGATTTTTATTTTGGTCATCTTGTAATGCACCTAAAACCCGCTTGGCATCTAAGCCGCGTCCTGCATCCAATCCTCGCAAGAAAACACCGCGAAAATCAGGCACTTTAAACCGTTCTTTACCATCTCCACCGTATATTTTGCCTAATTGTTTAGCTAATTCTGGATAACTTTGCACAAGATAACTTTCTCCATCGCAAACTAACCAGCCCGCGCGTAAAAATTCAGTCCGTTGCTCATTATCTACCGCGCCACTATAGGCAATCACGGTGCCGACGGGCACTAATTGCTTTAAAGCTTGTTCTTTAGCTTGCAAAGCTTGCACTAATTTTTCTACTGCTTGATGCGTGTTATCTAATTGTTCTGATAGGCGTTTATTATTATTAGAAACCGCTATCATATCTGCATTAGCAACATCTAATAATTTGCGTAAATTTTCAACTTGTTGACTTAATAAGGTTTGATTAATCGCTTCCGATTTAATTTGCACTAATAAATCTTGTTGCGCTGTTTCAAGTTGTTGTTTAACAACTTTCATACTTGCTACATCGGGCGGTAAATTTTGTAAGCGATTGTTTAAATTTTCACTCAAAGGAGATTGATTTAATTTATGTTCTAAAGCAGTTATTTTCCAAATCAATGAAATAATTGTTAAAAGGAAAATCAGACAACTTGCAATGATTATTACAATAAAAAGTGGTTTTTGTTCCATTAAAAAAGTCCTAATGATTAATAATGCTATTCAATATAATAACTAAAGAGAATAATTCCTATTTATTTATAATCTTCACAATTTCTTCACAATTTCCTCAAATAATCCTTACATTTTATTTTTATACTTCGTCTTAATCCAGAAAGACAACTAAATACAAGAAAATTTAATCATCACATAATAATTTAGAAAATTAAAATGGTATGTTGAATAAATAAAAATGTCTTTCATAAAAAATAAAAAGGAAATTATCGTGAGTTCTCTATTATACAAAACTTTATTGGCATTAAGCGTAAGTGCAGTATTAAGTACAACCAGTCAGGCAAGTGAATTAATTAGTTCTAAAACAACATTATCGCAAACAGATTCTTTAGTTGTCAGTGTGTTATTTGACACTTCGGTACAAGGCGATTTATATTTAGCAACGTTGTTGCCCGCGACCAGCAACTTGTTATTTATTAACTCCAATATGCAATTGACTGCTACCGCAACCCCTTATAAAACAAATACTTTATTTTCAGGCAATTATGATTTATTCACAATTCCTGCATCGGGTTTAACGGCTGGGGAATATCCTTTGTATGAATTATTTGTTAAATCAGGGGCTTCACCTTATGACGCTAATAACTGGTTAGAAGGAACAGCAGGTTTACACTCCATCACTTTTACAGTGTTAAGCAGTAGTTCTTCTAGTTCAAGTTCTTCAAGCAGTTCAAGCAGTAGCAGTACAACAACGACAACAACTGACGATATTGCAGCGGGTAAAGCACTTTATCTTACACATTGTCAAGATTGCCATGGTACAACTTACAGACAAGCCACTTCTGTTTCTGAAACACGCCATGCAATTAATATTGATGATGGTGGAATGGGATATTTGAGTTTCTTAACCGATGCAGAATTAACTTCTATCGCTAATTATATGACTAGCCTTGTAGGTACAAGTACCTCAACTCGTCCAGTTCGCTAATATTTAAGTAATTAATGCAGTAACGAATCCGCTTTTTTATAAAGCTGACATTTTCCTCAATAAGTAAGTCTTGCTGTAGAGCCCAATAGTTCTCCGACGTTTATGTTGGGCTCTTTTTTCCCGTTTTCTTAGAAGCAAGTATCATGTCGCGCATTTTCCTCATTTTTTTTCTTTTCATAAGTAGCTCTACTTTTGCCGCCGAAGTGACTTTAAGCAGTCCTTCGGTTGTGCTTTTTCAAACTGATAGCCCTTTTAAATTGGTGTTAACCACGCCGACTGCCATAGCAGGCGATTTATATCTCGCTACGCAATTAGCTGACCAGCAACTTTATTTTTTAACCCAAGAGATGGGATTGCAGACTACGCCCGTTGCCTTTGCTAAAAATCAAAGTTTTTCAGGACAACAGACGATTTTATCTATTCCTTACGGCAGCATTCCTACTGGAATTTATCCAGTTTATCAAGTTATTACGGCTGTCAATCAATCGCCTTTTGAAACCAGTGCATGGCTAACTTCCGTGCAAAATTTGCAATTTACAGTAGGTTTGCCGCCGCATATTAGCCACGATGAAAACCGCGATGGTATTGCAGATACTGATTGTAATGGCAATGGTTTAAACGACGATGCAGTGGATTGTGAAAAACAGAGTTTAAGCGAAACCAGTTTTACAAGCTTTCAAAGTGAGGGTAAAACACTCTACGAAAAATATTGTGATACTTGTCACGATGCAACGTCTTATCCTGCCGCTCAATTTCCTGAATTAACTAGAATTTCTCCTAATTACGTCGATAACAATGCCAAAAAAGCCATTATCAACCGTTTAACGGATGATGATTTAGACAAAATTGCCAGTTATATGGGACAGGCTACTCGTCAAACTTGTCGTTTAGTTAGCACGCCTTAGGAGAAAGACAGATGGCTAAAATGCCTAAAATTGAATTAGAAAGTTACTACGACGTTATGAAACGGCAAGGCATCACGCGCCGCAGTTTTCTTAAATTTTGCGCGCTAATGACGGCTTCACTCGGTTTGTCACCTGATTTTACTAATTCTATTGCCCGCGCAATGGAAACTGAGGTGCGACAACCGGTGTTATGGTTGCACGGTTTAGAATGCACTTGTTGCTCAGAATCGTTTATTCGCGCCGCGCAGCCGTTAGCAAAAGATGTGATTTTATCCATGATTTCCTTAGATTACGACCCGACTTTGATGGCAGCGGCTGGCAAACAGGCAGAAGAATGTCTGGCGCAAATCATGGAAACATACAAAGGGAATTATGTTTTAGCCGTTGAAGGCAATGCACCGCTTGCACAAGAGGGTATGTCGTGTATTGTGGGCGGAAAACCCTTTTTAGAACAACTTAATGGCGCGATTCCCGATTCAAAATTAATCATTGCATGGGGCAGTTGTGCTTCAAATGGTTGCGTACAAGCGGCTTATCCCAATCCCACGCAAGCAACGCCTATCCATAAGTTAGCGACAGCGGCGGGAAAATCACTGGTAAAAGTGCCAGGTTGTCCGCCAATTGCTGAAGTAATGGTCGGCATTTTAGTTTATTTATTAACTTTTAAAGAATTGCCTGAATTAGATTCACAATTACGCCCAACGATGTTTTATAGCAAACGCATTCACGATAAATGCTATCGGCGTGAACATTTTGATGCGGGACGATTTGTGGAAACTTGGGACGATGTAGGCGCAAAATCAGGTTATTGTTTGTACAAAATGGGCTGTAAAGGGCCCATGACCTACAATGCGTGCGCAACGACGGGATGGAATGGCGGGGTTTCTTATCCTGTCAATTCTGGACACGGCTGTTTAGGCTGTTCAGAAGATGGTTTCTGGGATAAAGGTTCATTCTATCAACGGCTTGAATTTGTTAAAAAACCAGTGTGTAGTTAAATTAACACGAATTCGGCGGATACTCAAACGAAAACAAAGACCTGCTAGGTCTTCGAGACTTAGTAGGTCTGTTGGTTTGGATTCAAAAGACTGCCTGTCCTAACACCCCATAACGCACATTTAACAAGTTATTCCAATGAAATAAAAAAACCTGCTAGATTTTAAAAACCTAGCAGGTCTCTCTAAATTCAGAAATAATCTACAATTCTTGGCGCATTTGTTCCAAAAAGGCTTGAATCACTTCTTCATTGCGCTTATAAAAAACCCATTGTCCCAAACGTTGCGAAGTCACTAAACCAGCGCGTTGCAACATTGCCAAATACGCCGAAATTGTGGATTGAGATAAGCCCGCCCGTTCATAAATTTTGCCCACACACACGCCATTTTCCAAACTATGTTCTTGTGCACAAAAATGTTGCTCTGGTTGTTTTAACCAGCTTAAAATTTCGCGCCGCACAGGATTGGAAAGGGCTTTGAAAATTTCATCAATATCAATTGGCTGACTCACACACGAATTCCTTTGCATTGACTTCTTTGCTATTAACAATGGGTGAGTATTTTAGCCGTGCTTTACATTAAACTACTAAAGTTGTCATTGCTTCGCGACTAAAATTTTTAATACTTGCGAACTCACCTGCACGCACTTTATTTGCCCATTCTGGCTCAGAAAGCAACGCTCGTCCAACCGCAACTAAATCAAATTTATGTTGTTCTAATTGTTCGACTAAGGTTTGTAATTGTTCAAATTGCACAGAGGGATAATCACGTCCCATAAATTGTTCAATAGAAAATGCTTTATCTAAACCAACACTACCCACTGTAATAACAGGTTTTTGCGTTAAATGTTGTGTCCAAGTGGCTAAATTATCTGTTGAACCTGAAAATTCGGCTTCCCAAAACCGCCGTGTACTAGCGTGGAAAATATCAACACCAGCATCAGCTAAAGGTTGCAAATACTGTTTCAGTTCTTCTGGCGTGTGTGCAAGTTTAGCTGAATAATCCCGCTGTTTCCATTGTGAAAAACGAAAGACGATTGGAAAATCTGCACTTACCATAGAACGTGCTGCTTTGACAATTTCCACAGGGAAACGTACGCGATTAGCAATAGAACCGCCGTATTCATCTTGCCGTTGATTTGTCCCTTCCCATAAGAAGTTATCGAGTAAATATTCATGTGCACCGTGTAATTCAATGCCATCAAAGCCTACCCGTTCCGCATCGCGTGCCGCGTGGGCAAAAGCTTCGATAACAGCATCAATATCACTTTTAGTCATGGCTTTGACGACGGTTTTATCCTTCTCGATAATATCCATCGGGCCAAAGCCACCAATAGCTGGGTCTGGTTCAAGTCCTGCGCGGCGAATAATGCCAACATGCCATAATTGCGGAATGATTTTGCCACCGACCGCATGAACTTCATCAACTACTTTTTTCCAGCCTGCTAATGCAGCATCTCCATAAAAAGCGGGAACATTAGGATAACCATTTGCCCCTGCATGATTAACGTAAGTCCCTTCGGTAATAATCAAGCCCACGCCACCCTCTGCGCGGCGACGGTAATAATGCGCGACTGCTTCTGTAGGAATGCCGTTAGGGGATTGATTGCGTGTCATTGGAGCCATAACAACCCGATTAGGAAGTTGTTGACGACCAAAGGGAAAAGGTTGAAACAACGTTGAAATAAGACGGTCGGTGAGTGCTTGCATCGTAAAACTCCTAGTTTGAATTTCTATTAATTTATTTATAGATAAATATATATATTTAAATTTATAGATATACAAGTAACCTACTTAAAATTAATTTTCCAAATGAGGAGTGCAATAGCTTTAGCTATTGCAATGGGCAGACCTGCTCGTTTTTGAAACCTAATAGACCTTTGTTTTAATTTGAATTTATCGCCAAATTTGGGTTATTGAGTTCTCGACAACGCTTGCAATAGCTAAAGCGATTGCACTCCTCTTTAATCAATGTCTCTTTTTTAGAGGCTTTAAATTACGTAACTCCTATAAGCATTAATAGAAATAATTAACTTTGTGTAACGTGCTGAAAATCAGCAGTTTTTTTGCTGAGTTTCAACAGGTTTTTTTGCTGAGTTTCAGCAGTCATTTGTTTAATTGTTGCAGCACAACGAAAAATATCAATTAATAATCAAATAATTATTAATTGGCATAGTATGTGTATATATCAGCTTACCTTCTTAATATTCAAAAGAAGAATTTGCGTCACAATATATAAAAGACTTTGGGAGATTTTCCATGAAGGCTCAAAAAGGTTTTACCTTAATCGAATTAATGATCGTTGTTGCAATTATCGGTATTTTAGCTGCTGTTGCGATTCCTGCTTACACTGACTACATGAAACGTGCGATGGTTTCTGAAGGCGTTCAATTACTCGGCGGTTTAAAAACTCCTGCTGAAGAATATTTAGGTAGCAACCCTAGCTTACCTGCAATCGCAACAATTGGTGGTAAAACAGGTGGTAAATACACAACTAATGTTACTTTAATTTCTGATAGTAGCGGTTATGAAGTTGAATTCAGATCTTCAACAAACATCGCTGGTAAGTTACAATTAAAATATGATACTAGTGCAAAAACATGGACATGCACAAACTCAGGCATGAACATTGCTTACTTACCTTCTAACTGCAAATAATAATTCGTGATATACGAATGTTTTGTAAGTTAATAGCTTAGCTAAGCTAGGTAAGGAATAAGAAACCCGCTTCCGAGCGGGTTTTTTTATGACTAAATTTTAGTAATCCGTAATCTTTACCCCGCATTAAAGCAAAGTCCAGTATAATTACAGTTTTTAACTTCGGACTCCCCTTGCTCAACATGCGCATTCTTGACCGTTATATTGGTAACGCTATCTTTAGTGGTACAGCCTTAGTTCTATTAGTATTAGTCGGTTTATTTGCTTTTTTTGCTTTTATTGATGAATTAAACGATATTGGCACAGCACGTTACGGCATCTGGCAAGCCATTGAATATGTATTGTGGGGCATTCCTTTAACCATTTATGATATTTTTCCTTCCGCTTTACTTATCGGCAGTTTGATTGGTTTGGGCGTATTAGCCAATAATAATGAATTAACAGTTCTTCGCGCCGCAGGCATTTCGGTTGCCAGAATTATTTGGGCGGTTTTAAAACGAGGATTGTTATTGATTATAATCGTCATGGGCATTGGCGAAGTGATTGCACCTTATGGTGAACAATATGCCTATGAAATGCGAGCATTAGCGCAATCTGAAGAAAACCGTATGGTATTCCAAAGCCGTTATGGTTTTTGGGCGCGGGAAAATCATGATTTTGTAAATATTCGTACCATTCAAGCAGATGGACGTTTTGGCAGTGTGAGTTTATATCAATTTGATGATAATCTACATTTGCAACAATTAACCCATGCACAATTTGCACTTTATCAAAAAGGTGAATGGTTACTACAAGATGTAGAACAAATTACTTATAGCTATCAGCAAGAAATTCCTTCTGTTAAACGTCAACATTTTGATGAATTACGCTGGAATGCAGTTTTAAATCCCGAGTTAGTTAAAATTGTATCGGTACGTCCGCATAAATTATCCACTTTTGGTCTTACTCAATATATTGAATATCTTAAACAAAGTGGACAACGTACTTTACCTTATGAATTAGCGTGGTGGCAACGCATTGCCTATCCTTTTGTCTGTATCACTATGTTAATTTTAGCAATTCCCTTTGTATTTGGTTCACTACGCAGTATCACGATTGGGCAACGCTTATTAATTGGCGCATTATTTGGAGTAGGTTTTTATATGCTCAATCAAGTTGCGGGCAATTTAGGCTTAGTGTATGAATTTCCGCCTATGCTAAGTGCACTAGTGCCCCCGCTCATTTTTTTAGGAATTGCTTTATTACTAACCCGTCGCAATGTTTAATCCGTTTTTAGTCGGTTGAGGTATCTTAATGTCTTCTAATTTTTATGATGAATTGCCTTATTCATGTAAGCCCCAAGCCTATACACATCCTAATCGTTTAGCGACCATTGCGGCGGTTTTTGGTATGACCCCCGTTACTTTAGAAAATTGTCGGGTGTTAGAAATTGCATGTGCTAATGGCAATAATACCATTGCGTTAGCGCAATCTTTACCAACGACACAGTTTGTTGGGATTGATTTATCACCCGTACAAATTGAACAAGGACAACAGCGAATTGCTGAATTAGGCTTGCAAAATATAAGCTTACAAGCTTTAGACATTATGGAGTTACCCGCAGACTTTGGACAATTTGATTATATTATTGCGCATGGTATTTTTTCATGGGTTACACCTACCGTTCAAAATCGGGTTTTAAGCGTCTGCAAACAGCATTTAACGCCGAATGGCGTGGCGTATATTAGTTACAACACCCGCCCAGGCTGGAATACACGCTCAACTTTGCGCGATTTAATGCTGTATCACACTAAAAATATGAATGATACACAGCAAAAAGCAGGACGTTTAAAAGCATTGCTCCAATTTTTAGCGATGTCAGTGGGTGAACGTGAAGATGCGTACAGCAAATTTATTTTAGAAGAATTTGAAACTTTTAAAGATTTACCTGAAAGCTATTTATTCCATGAGTTTTTAGAAACCGATAATAATCCACTGTATTTTCATGAATTTATCGCACAAGCGCGGCAGCATGAACTGGAATACTTAGGCGATGTGCATTTTCACAGCATGTTAGCCAATAACTTCCCAGACGCAATTGCCAAAAATTTACAAGCTTTAAATCAAGATATTGTGTTCCAAGAACAACACATGGATTTTCTGCGTAACCGCCATTTCCGCCATACCTTGTTATGTCATCAAGGCACAAAATTAACTCGCAATGTTACGCCCGCCACGTTGAAAAATTTATATGTGAGTTCGCCACTAGAATTTAATCCAGAAAAAACAAATGAATTTTCTTGTACACGCGGTTCAATTAATAGCGATAATCCCGTGATTCAAATGGCAATTCACTGTCTTGCACGCGCATGGCCAAACAGCATTGCGTTTAATGAATTATTGCAACAAGTGCGGGCACAATTAGGGGGCGAAACGACACATGATGAGCTCGCCTTAGCAGAGGTTATTTTGCGTTGTTATTCTATTGGTTTGATGGAATTAAATTTTGCAAAACAAAATTTTGTGGTAACTGTGTCTGAAAAACCTGTCGCAAGTCCTTTAGCACGTTTAGAAGCTAAAACAGGAAAAGAATTAACTAATTTACGTTGTGAATTGTTAAATGTAGAAAACAGTTTAGGCTTGCGCATCATCCCTTATTTAGATGGGACTCGTGACCAAGCAGCGTTAGTCGATTTAATGGTAGAATGGATTTCTAAAGGTGAATTACAAGTCAATTTTGAACCTCATGGAAATGCACCGCAAACCGATTTTACTTTAACAAACGAACAGTTACGACAAGTTTTAGCGCAAATTTTAGTCGACTCTTTACAAGGGATTGCTAAAGCGGCGGTTTTAATTGCTTAACCTCTTATCTTATAAAATAAACCACTCGTCTCTACAAGGCTATAACCAAGTTAAACACTAAACTATACCTATAGTTATCTCCTTTTTAGGTGTGTGCAAGCAGCCCACGTTCTCGGTGCTAATCAGCAAAACGTGGGCTATTTTTTTGCCTATACCCGTGCCACGCTAATCGCCTCCTCACCAATCAACACCGCCCGCGCATAATCTAAATGTTCCGCTAATCCCAGCAATAACAAAGTATCTCCTACATGCAATTCTTCGTCTAATGAAGGGTTTATGATTTGCTGTCCTTGCCGCTCTAAACCGACAATGCTCACATTAGTTTGCGTTCGCAAGCCAACTTCACGAATTAATTTCCCCACCACTGGCGCAGTATCGGACAAAGTGACATGGGTTAATTGCGCGGCATGTAACAATGCAGGCGGCGTGGGAGCGGGTTCTGTTAATTCGATATTTTCCCGAATCACAAAATGTAAACTGGAGAAAAAGCGATTAAAACGCCGCCAGCCATTGGTCACAATGATAACAATAACAATGGATAATACGACTAATACTTGCCAAACGGGTAATAAAGAATAACTCAGTAATAAGAACCATACACTCATTAAAAGTACGCCTAACGCAAAAATCATAGTGTTAAACGCCGTTTGTAATTGGAAACGTTTTTGTGGGCTAATTGCCGCTGTGCTCAATTCCGCTAACGCCATAGAAAGGGCGCGGAATTTTGTAATGGTGTGAATTAAAATCGGTACGCACAATAACATGGTAGCTAACCACAAAGTAATTGTTTGCCCTAGAGGAAAATCGTGGAATAGTGCCCATGTTTCTGCATTTAGATATTTAGCAATAATAAATAAAGAAGCAATAAAAACAATGTTTAACGCGATAGGTGCGCTCATTTTCCACAAAATCATCCGCATTTGTTGCCGTTCAAGATTGGGTTTGGCTTGAGTTAAACCTGCAACCCAGCGCGGATATAAATCAATGACTGATAACATAGATTTTGATAAGCGGTTTTCTAAAAAATTAGCTACTGAATCAGAATGTTTAATTAAAAATGGCGTGCTCAATGTCGTTAATGCAGAAACCATGACCGCAATTGGATAAAGGAAATCACTGGTAACATTTAAAGTTAAACCCAACTGCGCGATAATAAAAGAAAATTCGCCAATTTGGGCTAATCCCATTCCAATGCGTAGCGAGGTACGAATATCGTTACCTGCGATAAACGCCCCGATAAAGCAACTTAAAACTTTGCCTAAAATCACGGCTATTGTAATGATAATAATCGGAATTAAATATTGAAATAACACACTAGGCGCAATGAGCATTCCAATCGTAACGAAAAAAACCGCGCTGAACATATCGCGTACAGGTTGAATTAAATGTTCAATTTGAGCATTTTCCCGACTTTCAGCAACTAATACGCCTGCTAAAAACGCACCTAAAGCAACACTATAACCCACTAAAGCGGCAATTAATGACATACCAAAGCAAATGCTTAAGGTAATGATTAATAACATTTCTTGATTACGGTATTGTGCGACATAACGTAAAATTTTGGGTACGCTCAATAAACCGATAACCATCATCATTACTAAAAAGACAACTAATTGTCCAACCAGTTGAAATAATTCACCAGTATCAACATTTCCTGTCATTGCCATTGAAGATAATAAAGTTAATAAAGCAATGGCTAAAATATCTTCAATAATTAAAATACCAAAAATTAAAGTTGCAAATTTTTGCTTAACTAAATCTAATTCTTGTAAAGCTTTAATGATAATAGTGGTTGAGGAAATAGATAAAATCGCACCTAAGAAAAGGCTGTCCATAGTTTTCCAGCCAAAGGCTAGACCAATGTGATACCCCAGCCAAAGCATTAAAGCAATTTCTAATACGGCGACAATAACAGCGGTCATTCCCACTTTAAATAACTTGCTTAATTGAAAGTGTTGTCCAATGCTAAACATTAGCAAAATAACCCCAAATTCTGCCAGCACTTTAATAGTGTGTTCATCTTGGACTAAAGTAAAAGGGGGGGTATAAGGCCCTAAAATAAGTCCAGCGAGAATATATCCTAAAACAACAGGTTGTTTTAAACGATGAAAGAGTAAAGTGGTACAACCTGCAATCACCATGATAATGGCTAAATCTTGCAAGAGTTCATTGTGATGTATCATAAGATAATCCTTTTGCTAACTATAAAATTTCAATAAAGCATGATTTTTCATAGTTAGCAAATTGTTTTTGATTATCTTAAAAAAAGTATGGATTTTTTAAAATTGAGAAAGAGAAGTAAAGTCTTGACTTATAAAAATCTTTTAAATAATTAAACAAAGTTGCTTAATTTTCTTTAAAAAAGTTTATTTAGTCGTTTGACGTGAAAAAAGGTTATTTATACTATTCCATGCAGATTTTAAATAGCGTGCTTGACGATAATTCCATAATAAAAGTCCGCTTATGCTGATAAGCAGTAAAATTATTCCAGCAATTAAGACGACATAAATTTGTCCACTGCCAAAAATGCGCCCCGAATGCCAAGAAATCATCCAAGAAGATAATTTTTCTAACCCTACGTTTTCTCCAAAAACTTGACTATGCGTATTGCCGCACTGCGCATTGACCCAAACAAACGCATTGCCAACATAGCGATTGCCATCATTTTCACCTTTGAATGTAAAACTGTAATAATTTTCTTGGGGCGAAGGGAAAAATAAACGGGCAAGTTGACGCTCTGGAAATTGTTGTTGCGCTAAACTAAGAGCTTGATTTGCCGTTATTTGTCCTGTACAGCTTTGTTGTTGTGATTGCTGAATAAAGGCTAAGGGCGGTTTGCGGGGAGCTTGCGGTAAAACGCTATCAAACCATTGCGGTTGCGACCAATACAGTCCAGTAATCACCCAAGTGATAACAAATAATATGCCCCATAAACCGAGAAAACTGTGTAGATAATAAGAAAAACCGTGAAAGTTATTACCTAAACTAAAGCGTAAGGCTTTATTTTTAATTGTACTCAAATTTTTATTGTAGATGGGTAGCCATAAATATAAACCCGTGCCCAGCAAGGCTAAAGTTAATAGCCCTATGATGGCAACTATTAATTCTCCCGTATGTCCTGCCAATAATTCGCCATGCAAGTGCATTAAAGTCGCTGTCCAACTTTCTCCCAAATTAATTGCGCCAAGATAGCGCGGCTGATAAGGGTCAACAGCTAATAATATTGTTTCACTTTCTGGATTTGCCGTCGGTTTGCCGAAAAAAGTCGCCGCGTCGATTTGTAAACGACTGTGCGGCATCATTAAGCCTTTAACATTAAACGGTTCTGCGTACGCTTGAGCCGCAACTTCACGCAGGCGGTCAATATCAGGTTGCGATATTTCTGCTGGAGATGATTGTGCTGGAACTTTTACAGTGGTTAAAAAAGGATATTCCCATTGCATTAAATTCCCAGCAAAATTAATGATTAAACCAGTCGTAGCAATTAAGAAGAGAAAAACGAAAATGAGCGCGCCCAGCCAACTGTGAAGATAAACAATAACACGGCGGAAAGGGGGAAAGTTAGCAAAGAAGGTGTGTAATGACATAGTGATTTATAAATTTAGGAGTTACGCAGTTGCTTAAAACGGAGTGCAATAGCTAAAGCAATTGCACTCCTCATTTCAACTGTAACTCCTATTAGTTATTTAAAAAGAATAAGTTAAGGTCAGTTTAAAACTACGCCCAGGTTCAAAATCATCTAAACGATAGCCGCGCGCAATTCCTGAAGTTGAAGCATGTGAGGTGTAATTTTCGTCAAAAAGATTATCAATGCCAGCAGTAATTGCTAAATCTTTAAAGCTTCCTTGAGGTTGCCAACGCGCAGAAATATTATGCACGTCATAGGCTTTTTTATCACTACTGTCTAAAGCATAAGCATCTTCTGCTCGCACAAAAATAGAATCCCAAGCGAGTTTTAACCCTAAATGGGGAATATCATACGCGAGTTCTAAACTGATGCTGTCCCCTACTTCATTTTCTAAAGGTTCATTGTTGAAACTATCAGCGGGATTAACGGTTTTAATTTTTGAATCAGAATTTGAGTAACTGGCTAACATGCTTAACTGTCCAATTTCATAATTTACACTAACTTCAAAACCATCGATATCAACGTCGCCCACATTCGCATCATAAGCAATACTATTGCTATAAATCACTGTCATATAATCTTTAACTTTAGTTTTGAAAACCGTTAAATTGGCTGCGATTTTATCTGCGCCTAAAATTTTCTTTTGTTGATATAACAAACTGATTTGATTATTGCGGGCAGTTTCTGGGCGTAAATTTTGGTTGAGAATCGAATAATCCGAAACACCTGTAAAAATTTCGCTTAACTCAGGTCCTTTAAAACTTTCAGTGCTACTTAAACGAACAGTTAAGGTTTTTAATAAAGGATATTCCAAAGCTAAAGCATTGGAGAATTCACTCCATTGTTGTTTATCCGCGCGTGCCATATCGCGGCTGTAGCGGTCATAGCGCAAGCCTGGGATAAAGGCTAAACCATTTTTGAGTTCCATTCGGTCTTCAACATAAATCGCTTGTGCTTCTGCTTTTTCTTGGGCAAATACATTAGTAGCAGGATTTCCATCTGCTTGAGCAACGCGACTGTAATCTGAAGCTTGATGACGATATTCTGCACCATAGGTAAATTGATGATTTAACCAGTCAGTTTCTACAATTGTTTGTGCTAATAAATTGATACCTTTAGTTTTTGCTAAACCAGAAATGACAGCATTGCGTAAACTTTTATCTTCTGACCGCCATAAATCTAATTCATTGTAATATGCAGTTGCTTTTAAATACAAAGCATTACCTGCGTCTAATTCATAATTTAAGCTATAAGTATTGCGACTAAATTCTGTTGGAAATAATGCGCTTTTGGTTAACCCTAAATTCGCCACTGAACCAAAATTAGGACGGGGTGAATATAGTCCTTCATCTTGATAACGGTCAACACTCAGTTCTAAACGTTGACGTTTGCTTAAGTTATAGCCTACTTTGAATAACATATCGCGAATTGTGCCATCGTTACCAATAATCGTATCGCCGTTGCCATCTTTGGGATTATCACGATTGACGTTATAACCATAAACTAAGGCATCTAATTGTTCATATTGTCCATAGCCTGTTAAAGAAAAACCAAGTGATTTATTAGAGGCATAGGAAGCTTGGGCGCGTGCACCGACAGTTTGCCCTGTTTTTAATAAGTCTTTAGCATCTTTGGTTTCAAAACGTACAGAACCGCCTAAACCATTGTTAATAATTGAATTAGCTCCCACATCAATTTCAACCGATTTTAAAATATCGGCATTCAGTAATAAATTGCCAACATGATGGAACATATTAATAGATTGTGGTGCGCCATCCAGACGAATGTCTAAATCGGTTTCATTAATCCCGCGAATATTAATACGTTGATTCATAGAATGTGAACCGCCAATATCAACGCCAGGAATATCTCGCATTAAATCACTGAGATGGTCGGCTTGTTTCATCGCGATGCTGTCATCAGCAAGATGTAAAGAGGTACTTTGTATAGAAGTGCTCCATACTTCTACTGTACTCAATTCAACTTCCTCTTCTGCTTCTGCTTCTGCTTTTGCAAATACAGTCGTACTAAATAGTAACAGTAGTGTGACTCTACAAATGAGCAATAACATTATATATCCTTGTTATAAAAGATAATTTATAAAAAACACTGTCTTTTTTTAATGAACAGTAAGCATTCTATAACAGCTTTTATATTTTTGTAAATAATAATTATTATCATTTATATGATGTCATATCAGAACTAAATTCACGAAATTGTCATCAAACTTTAATAAATCTTACACAATAAGTTAACGCTATAACGACATACTATAGAAGTTTTGTGAAAAACGCTTTAGCGAGATGATGATAAAATGCTTTGTTATAAGCAACTTATAAACTGAGGAATCCCATGAAAGATTTATTTGAGCGTGATGAAATTAACTTTTCGCCTGACAATCCTACTTTTGAACAAGTGTTACAAGCCAATTTGTCACGGCGGCAAATTTTAAAAGGCGGCTTAGGGTTAGCAGTCGTTAGCATGTTTGGTGGCGGTTTAACTGCTTGCAATGGTGACGATGATAGTGATACGCCTGTCATTAATTTCCAATCTGTTGCGATTAGCACTGAAGATAAGCATGTTGTTCCCAAAGGTTACACAGGTAAAGTATTGTATCGTTGGGGTGACCCAGTTTCTAATGGTGCTGAATTTAAATATGATGCTTCTAATAGCGCGGCTGAACAATCCGTACAAGCTGGGATGCACCATGACGGAATGCACTATTTTCCTATTGATTTATTACAAGGGGGCGATTCCTCTTTACATGGTTTGTTAGCGATTAATCATGAATATATTGAACCTGCTTTGTTGCATACAACAGGTGGATATTCTGATGATAGTGCTAGTTACACACAAGAAAAAGCGAATAAAGAGTTAGCTGCTCACGGTGTTTCTATCATTGAAGTTAAACTGGAAAATAACAACTGGTCAGTCGTGCGTCCTTCTAAATATGGTCGTCGTATCACGATGACGACCGCAATGACCTTAAGCGGTCCCGCAGCAGGCAGTCGTTTATTAAAAACTAAGGCAGATTCAACAGGGAAAGAAGTTTTTGGCACATTAAATAATTGTGCTAATGGTTTCACACCTTGGGGCACTTATTTAACTTGTGAAGAAAATTTCCAAGAATATTTTGTGATTGATGATAAAACAACGTTATCCACTGAAACACAAGCTATTGTTACCCGTGACGCAGTGCCTTTAGCGAGTGCTAGCCGTTTATATTTCTGGGACAAACATTACGACCGTTTTAATGTTAATAAAGAACCGAATGAAGTTAATCGTTTCGGTTGGGTTGTAGAAATTGACCCCTTTGACTCAAGCCGTAAACCCATTAAACGGACAGCTTTAGGACGTTGCAGCCATGAAAATGCGGCTTATACGTTGACTTCTGATAATCGCGTTGTTGTGTACATGGGCGATGATAAACGCTTTGAATTTATTTATAAATTCGTTAGTCGTCGTGCTTATGATAAAAACAACCGCGCCGCAAATATGGCAGCAGGCACAGGGATTTTAGACGACGGCGATTTATATGTTGCGCGGTTTGATGCGGATGGTTCAGGTGTTTGGTTACCACTCAAGCATGGTGCAGTGAATCCTAAAGATTCTACTAAGGTATTAGATGCAGCGGCTGGTTTTAATGATTTAGCCGATGTATTAGTTAAAGCACGGACGGCGGCAACTTTGATGGGTGCAACGCCGATGGATCGCCCCGAGTGGTTCACTATTGATGCCAAAACAGGTTATGTATATGGGACTTTAACCAATAATAGCCGTCGTGGTACAACAGGTAACGCGGGTACAGATGCGGCAAATCCGCGCGCAGTCAATGATATGGGACATATTATTCGCTGGAAAGAAAACGGTTCAGCGGATGCTACTTCTTTTAAATGGGATATTTTTGTATTAGCAGGCAATCCAGCAAGCAGCAAAGATAATTACAAAGGCAATATCAAAGGTGATATTTTCTCTTGCCCAGATGGTTTGCATTGTGATAAAGACGGTCGCTTATGGATTCAAACTGACATGAGTGATACGGTAATGTTAGATGGTGAATATGTCGCGTTTGGTAATAATCAAATGTTATGTGCGAATACGACAACGGGCGAAATTCGCCGCTTCTTTACAGGGCCCGTTGGCTGCGAAGTAACAGGAATTACAAGAACACCTGATGGTAAAAATATGTTTATTAATGTTCAACATCCAGGTGATATTCCTAAAGGTTTAGTGAGCAAGGTAGGGTCTGAGCGGGTTAAACCCAGTAATCCACGCGCAACAAGTAACTGGCCTGATTTTAAAGCAGATGGTCGTCCTCGTTCTTCTACGATTGTTATCACTAAAGATGACGGCGGGATTGTTGGGACTTAATATTTAATGCGCGTTTGACGATAGACTCAAACGAAAACAAAGACCTACTAGGTTTTAGAAACCTAGTAGGTCTGTTGTTGAATTTAAGGTGTTTACTCGTATAATCTGCGTTATTTAAACAGCATTTTAAAGTTGTGCCGATAGACCTGCTAGGTTTTGGAAACCTAGCAGGTCTTTGTTTTTATTTTTTAAATTCCTAACAGTTTTACCACGATAGGCAATAAAAATGCGCTAATAATGCCTGTTACGCCAATCGCTAAACCCGCAAATGCACCCGCCAATTGACTCATTTCAAACGCATACGCCGTGCCGAAACCGTGCGCACTTAAGCCCAATGCAAAGCCGCGTACGCTATCATGACGAATGTGAAAAATGCGGTAAATAGGCAGGGCAATCATGCAGCCAATCGCCCCCGTTAACAACACAAAACCCGCTGTTAATGCAGGAATACCGCCAATTTGTTCAGAAATCCCCATCGCAATCGGCGTTGTCACAGATTTAGGGACAAGCGATAAAATTGTCTCGCGATTCGCGCCCATTAACCAACCAATACCAATCGCAGATAATGCCGCCGTCGCCGCGCCAGTGACACAAGCAATCATCAGCGGGATAAACATCCGTTTCACCCAATCCAAATGCAAATATAAAGGAACTGCTAACGCAACTGTTGCTGTACCGAGTAAAAAGTGTACAAATTGCGCGCCTTTAAAATAAGTAGCATACGAAATATCTGTTAATTTCAGAAAGGTAATCAAAATCGCCATGCTTAATAACACGGGATGAAATAACGGATTTTTGCGAAAAACCACGCGATTTAACCATACACATACTTGAAAAGTAATCAAAGTGATGGTTAAACCCAATAAAGGACTGGCGGATAAATATACCCACAATGCCGATAAATCATTGACAGCAGGATTAGGTGTGTTCATGGTCTTTATGATGATGTTCGGTTAAGGCTTTTAACACTAAGGCAGTGACTGCCATCGTTACAACCGTACTCACAACCAGCGCGACGCTAATCACTAACCAATCTTTAGACAATAATTTGAAATGCTCCATTAAACCAACCCCCGCAGGGACATAGAGCAAAGCAAGATTATTGAGCAAACCATCAGTGACTGTTTTAATTGAAGTAGGTACAGTTAAATGACTGTGTTTATTAATAAAAGCATGAGCAATCAAGCCAATTAATAAAAAAACCATGCCCAATACAGGGCCCGGAACAGGTAAATGCAGCAGACGCGCAATCACTTCGCCCGCTAATTGACAAACTAATAAAACTGTAAATCCAAATAACATAATGTGTTTTTTATAAGTATGCAGCGTAAATTTTAATTCACTTTTTTATAGCTTTCTTTGCCGCTGTTTTGTTCTTGTAAAATTAATGAATCCTCACTAATTGTTGCTTTAACATATTTACGCAACAATTGCCCCGTGCTGCTGGTAATGAGTAATTCATCGCCCTCTAATTGCCAAATCCCCGCTTCAAATGGGGCATTATTCAGCGTTGAGCTAAATAAATTTTTATCATCAATGGTGACAAAATGAATTTTCAATTGCACGTCTTTAGCTGTACTCGTCCATGTGCCCAGTAATTGTTTAGCCGTTGGTTTCACGCCAGTAATAGAAGGTTCAATAATCACTGTGCTTACAACAGGAATATTTTTCTTCCCCTCAGTAACTAATTGAGGAGGCGTGTTTGTTTCAGCAGTTGCTTTAATCCCAGTATTATTGTTTGTTTTGGCTAATATTTCTGCATTGCTATTAATAGCTTGCAATTGCTTAGTTCGTTGTTCAGTTAAATCACGCAAACAATCATTTTTCACGGCATCATACATGTTGCCGCCTTTGGTATCATAAACATGAAATTCACATTGCATGTCGCGGAAATTTAACCAAGCACGTTGTGCAAGCCGTAATTTCTCTTTTTGTACTGAACCTAAAAGACCCAAGGATTTTTTAAATTCTTGATTTAATAAATCATCAGCTTTACGAAAGGCATTTATACTGCAACTGCTAATTTCAGTTTGTGTCATGGCTTGTTGACAAGGGTCAAAATTTTCAGCCGCCACATTGGCAACAGAAAAGCCAACCAAACCAATCAATAGGGCTAATTTTTTCATCTCTTTCTCGTTATTGTTTTTCTCATTGTTATGAGGATGTGCGGTTGGAAGAGGGGGAAAATCTAATAGCAATAATAGCAATAATTGTAATTAACCATGAATTTCGGCAGGGACATCATAAACTGCGGTTAAAATACAAAAAACTTGAATTCCTAAACCTTGCCCAAATGCAGTTAATCCTTCTCCGCTAGTTGCTGTGATACCAACATCTGATTCATAAATTCCCACCAATTCAGCTATCGCCCGTTTCATTTCAGGGATGCGTGGTGAAATTTTAGGACGTTGACACTCTAAACTAAAAGAAAGATGAGAAATTTTCCAGCCCCCTAAATATTTTAATGCCGCTAAAACGTATTCACGACTATCAGTAATTCCTTGTTGCAAACACATTTCATCGCTTACTTTTCCCAAAATATTAACGCCCGTTACCCCTGAAATAGCATTTGTGAGTGCGTGCAATACAACATCTGCATCACTATTGCCTTGCAACGGCGGTTCATTTTCAAACACTAATCCACCGAGCACTAATTTTTTTTGAGTATCTTGCTCATCAAAGCGATGGCTGTCTTGTCCAATAGCAGTTTTAAATTTCATGGGAATACGCTCTTATGCACTTAGTGATAGGGAACAAAAATTTCATTAGGTTTGACTAAACCCAATTCAGAACGGGCGCGTTCTTCAATGGCTTCCGTGCCATATTTTAAATCTTCTACATCTGCCGCTAAACTGGCATTACGTTGTTGTAACAATGTGTTTTCAGTTGTTTGTTGGACTTGTAATTGCTGTAACAATTGTAAATCTTGATACCCGCCTTTGCCAAACCAAAGTTGATATTGTAATTGAATTAATAAAAACAGTAACGAGAAGATTAAAATGCGGGAAATCATATATTTAAACTACTTAGCGTCGGTAAACTATTTAAGCGAGAACAAAAACCTGCTAGGTCTCGAAAACCTAGCAGTGCAATGCAATTGTAATATTTTCAAAGGTCTGCCACGTTTCAAAAGACTAGCAAAAGAACTGGCAGACTTAATATCGTACGGTGTTTAAAAATTGACTCGCTAAACTCAGATTAAGTTGCTTTTTGATAATGACATTGTGCATCACAAGGATTAATTTCGACTGTAATATGTACTAAAGTCGGCAAGGAAGCGAGTAATTTTTTATAATAGTCAGGTGCTTGCGGCGCGTGCGTTACCAAAGAAATAATAACGGCAAATTGTTCAGGTGCGATTTGCCATAAATGTAAATCAGTGATTTGGTTATCAGAATCGCTTTCAATTTGCGCCCGCACTGCTTTTTCCAAATTCGGATATTCTTGACGGTCTAATAGGAAATTACTGGTTTCCCGTAATAAACCGCGTGACCATTGGAAAATAACCATTGCACCGACCAAAGCAATTAAGGGGTCAAGCATTGTCCAACCAAAAGTATAAGCTAAAATTAAAGCGGCAATTGCTAACAAAGAAGTTAAAGCATCTGCAAGAATATGCAAGTATGCTGCTTTAAAATTATGGTCAGTAGATGCGTGAGAATGATGATGCTCGTGGTCATCATCATGGTCGTGGTCATGGTCATGTGCTTCAGCATGATGATGGTCGTCGTGGTCGTGGTCATCATGATGATGTGCATGATCATGACCATGATGATGATGGTGGTCTGTACCTTCCATCAAGAATAAACAGCCCACATTCACCAATAAACCAATAATCGCCACAGTTAACGCTTCACCATATTGAATTTCTACAGGATAAATAAAACGTTGGAATGCTTCAATCACAATAAAAAAGACAACTGATAATAATAATAAACCACTGGTAAATCCACCTAATGCGGTTACTTTACCTGTCCCAAAACTGAATTGTTGATTGCGACTATGAAAACGGGCATAACGATAGGCAAATAAGCTGACGACAAAAGCAAAAACATGTGTGCCCATGTGCCAACCATCGGCTAATAATGCCATTGAGCCGAACCAAGACCCTGCGATAATTTCAGCAATCATCGTGATGACAGTCAGCCAAATCACAGCAAGGGTTTTTTGTTCAGCCGCAAGATTAGCTGCATTAAAATCATGCAAATGCTGAAACTTTGGAAGAGAAAGATGTGTAGAATTCATACTAATACTCTGTATATTCTATTAATTTGGAAGAGATGAAAATGAGTTACAACTGCAATTGCAGTTTAAAAATAGCATAATTTTAACTTGAAAAAAATTAGGATAAATTATGAAACACCCCCCAAATATTTTAGTAATTGGCACAGATGGACAGGTAGGTTGGGAATTATGGCGATGCTTACAACCACTCGGCAAAGTTATTGCGACAGCGCGCCAAGCTTCAGCGGGACGATGCGCATTAGATTTGAGTAATAATCAAGCGATTATTGATTTAGTTCAAACAATTAAACCGCAGATTATTGTCAATGCTGCTGCTTATACGGCGGTTGATAAAGCAGAAACTGAAGAAGCCATCGCGACTCAAATTAATGGAACAGCGGTCGGCGTTTTAGCAGAACAAGCAAAACAACTACAAGCGTTACTCGTTCATTATTCTACAGATTATGTTTTTAATGGACAAAAAACTACCCCTTATGTTGAAACAGATACAGTTTGTCCTTTAGGCGCGTATGGACGCAGTAAATTAGCAGGCGAACAAGCTTTGCAAGCTGTAAACCCAGATTTCCACTTAATTTTGCGAACTGCTTGGGTCTATGGAACACGCGGCAAAAACTTCTTGTTAACCATGCAACGATTGGCGCGTGAACGTCCAGAATTGCGCGTAGTGGCTGACCAATTTGGCTCACCAACGTGGAGTCGTTTGATTGCTGAAGGTACGGGCGCGTTGATTGCCCATTATCTTTGTGCACAGCAACATAGTAACTTAGAGCACTTCAAAGCATTATCTGGTATTTATCACTTAACTTGTGCTGAACAAGCCAGTTGGCACGATTTCGCAAGTGCAATCATTGCGTTAGGTGAACAGCATCCCATCGTGCATCCCATCACCACCGCAGATTATCCCACACCCGCCCAACGTCCCGCTTTTTCTGTTTTATCAAATGCAAAATTAGCTGAGAATTTTCAAATTGCCTTGCCTGATTGGCGCACAGCCTTGCAATTGTGTGTGATGGGTTAGACTTAATGAGTATTGTAGGGTGGAATAGCGAAGCGTATTCCACCATGAAACACCGTCAAAGCTGAGTAAAACAGCGTATAAATCGCACGGTGGAATACAACGTAGGATATATCTCACTATTTTGTTTTTGTTAATTTTTTGAACTTTGTAAAGCTTCTTGGTGGAATACGCTTCGCTATTCCACCCTACAACCCTCTTAACTTAATGGCTTTGCTCCTACAAGCACTATATCAAGCTCATGATGGAATACGGCTTGCGCCTATTCCAGCCTATATTTGCTTAAGTTTGAATAATTAACCAACTACTTAATTCAAAAAATAAGCAATATTTTACTAAATTTGTTTTTTCTAAATCACTTTCTCAAGTTAAAAATATTGCTTTCTGAATATATTAAAAAAATTTCAGATAAGATACTCATTTAACCCTAATGATTAACAGAATTTATAAGCTTTCAACGTCTATTCTTAGCTAATTTAAGATATTTTACGCAAAATGCACTAGAAATGGACAGCATTAGTGTTTTACTGCGCTATTTTGTAGCGACAAATGTTTTTTTGCAGAGTTAAATTACAGTTTTACATTTTATAAATAACTGAATTTAAAAAAGCTAAATGGATATAGCACTCAATATATAACGATTTGGCTTATGTTTTGCAGTGCATCATTGAAAAACATAAATAATATTGCCCTCGAGAGATTATGTCATGGATATCACCAACGTCATTAATATGCTCAATTTAGGCTGGATACTGATTTGTGCGTTATTAGTTATTTTGATGCAAGCCGGCTTTATGTGTTTAGAAAGCGGACTAACCCGCAATAAAAACAGCATTAATGTTGCCATCAAAAACTTAGCAGATTTCGGTTTTTCCGTTGTCATCTTCTTTGTGATGGGCTATGCCATCATGTTTGGCACATCTTGGAGCGGTTTATTTGGGACACAAGGTTTTTTTGGGCTTTCTTTTAATAATCAAAATTATGAAACTGCTTTTTTCCTGTTTCAAGCTGCCTTTTGTGGAACAGCCGTCACGATTATTTCTGGCGCAGTCGCAGAACGTATGCACTTTACTGGCTATATCGTGATTGTGATGTTAGTTTCTGGCATTACTTATCCTTTTTTTGGACATTGGGTGTGGAATGGAGCAGACCACGGCAATGTTAATGGCTGGTTAGGACAATTGGGATTTATTGATTTTGCTGGTTCCAGTGTTGTACATAGCGTAGGTGGTTGGGTTTCTTTAGCAGCTTTATTAATTGTCGGGCCGCGTGCTGGACGATTTCCTAAACATGGCATTGCCCATGAAATATCAGGACATAGTATTCCTTTAGCAATTCTCGGCGTACTTTTATTATGGATTGGTTGGTTTGGATTTAATGGCGGCAGCACTTTTGCCTTAGATAATCGTGTAGGTTCTATCATGGTTAACACCTTACTTGGTGGCACGGGGGGCATGTTATCTGCCTTAGTCGTTGCATGGCGTAAAACGGGTTATGCTGATATTAAAGCTTTGATGAATGGCTGCTTAGCCGGTTTAGTTTCAATTACCGCAAATTGTCATTTAATTTCTGCCCCTTCCGCGCTGATTGTGGGCGGTATTGGCGGCATTTTAATGCTATATATTTCTAGTTGGTTAGCCACGCATAAAATTGATGATGCAGTTGACGCAGTTTCTGTACATGTGGGGGGGGGTGTGTGGGGAACTTTTGCCGTCGCCTTATTTGCGCCTTTGGAAGCCATTCCAAATTCAACCAGTCGTTTTACTTTAATTATTGTGCAACTTTTAGGAATTATAGTCTGCGCTCTATGGGCATTTGTTTTATCTTATTCGACATTAAAGCGAATTGATACAATTTTACCCCTAAGAGTCTCCCGCAAGCATGAACAATTAGGCTTAAATTTTACTGAACACGGCGTTAAAACTGAATTTTTTGAACTTTTACAAACGATGCATGTGCAACGACAAACAGGCGACATGAGTTTACGTGTGCCAGTTGAACCTGGCTCAGAAGCAGGTTATATCGCGCGGCGTTACAACCAAGTATTAGATAAACTCAGCGAAGAAACCCAAAACGCGCATCAAATGGCTGACATAGCGCAAAAAATCCGTAAAGATGCTGAACAAACCAATATCAAACTCAAAGTACAAAATGAAGAGTTAAAAACGATGCAACGTCTTGCTTCAGGGCAAGCGCAAATGTTAGAAGAAATTCGTCAAGCCAAAGAAGAAGCAGAAGCGGCTAATCAACACAAAAGCCGTTTTATCGCCAACATGAGCCATGAATTGCGAACGCCACTCAATGCCGTTATTGGCTATAGTGAAATGCTAAGCGAAGAAATTGAAGATTTGGGAGAAACAGGCATGTTGCGCGATTTGAACAAAATTCACTCTGCGGGCACGCATTTACTCGGTTTAATCAACGATATTTTAGATTTATCTAAATTAGAAGCGGGCAAAATGGAATTATATCCCGAAACTTTTGATTTAGAGATAATTACGCAAGAGGTAATTACCACTATTCACCCATTAGTTGACAAAAATCACAATCATTTAGACGTTTATACTAGCCCACCAGCTTTAGGCAATGTTTATTTAGATTTAACTAAATTTCGGCAAATTTTATTTAATTTACTAAGCAATGCTTGCAAATTTTGCCAAAATGGCACAATTACTGTGCGTATTACCCGTTACGAAGCACATTTTGTTTTAGAAGTCAGTGATACGGGTATTGGTATGTCGGATGAACAAATCGCGAATTTATTTAAACCTTTTACCCAAGCTGACGCTTCAACTACTCGCAAATATGGTGGCACAGGGCTGGGATTAGCATTAACCAAACAATTTACTGAAATGATGAAAGGCGATATTCGCGTTGTAAGTTCATTAGGTTGCGCTAGCACTTTTATCGTACGTTTACCACTCACACTATCAAAAAACCTCAACTAAATTAAAAATGTAAAATAAAATTAATAGTTTATTTTTTTATATGCTTATAAATAAACATTTTCTATAACCTTATTATCTTTTGCTATGCTGTAAGTATCTTTTTATCTAAGAATAATGGAGGCGAACCATGATTAGCATTAGATTCAATACATTATATGAAAACAGTGAAAACCAAGCCTATGTATGGCGCGTGATTGTAGATGGACATGAACATTTAGCGACTGATATTGAATGTCTTGTTCCAACATATGGCACTAAAGATGAAATTGCGGTGGGGGTTTATAAATGGCATCTTTCTTGTGAAGGGCAATTAACATGGGATGGCACAAAAGCTGTTATTCGTGACAGAGCTGAATAAATAGCCTCTTTAATCTCCCGCTTTTCCGCAATAAAATAGTACATTCAAGTTATTAGGTGGAGCACCTTTGTGTTCCCTTTTCTTTTTTTGCCGCGTGACTATTTTATGTCAACAACTCTTCGTTTTTGCTCCAATTTCCTTCAGTTTTTTACAATATTTTCCTTATGTTACAGTCTAAGTGCCTGTGTTGGGAACGGTGGAGATGGGGATAGCACTTCAACGACAACAGACACTACCAGCAATCCCACCACTACAACCATAGAAGATAATGCTGATTTTGTTAAACAAGAAGTTGATTTAACAAATATTAATGCCAGTCAAACTGTAAAAACATCTTTAGAAACTTTTATAACTGATATTGCACCCGCATTAAACAATTTATTAAAACTACCTAAAGGTAAAGATATTAAACTTTCCTTTATAGATTGCGATATTATCAACGCTTTTTATGACCCCAATACACAACAAGTTACGATTTGCAATGAATTATTTAACGATGTAGCAAATATTTATTCTGGTTATGGTGCAGATTTTAGTTATAACGCCGCATTAGCAACGCATTATTTTGTGTTTTTCCATGAGTTAGGACACGCTTTAGTTGACCAACTAGATTTAGCAGTATTGGGCGGGGAAGAAAGTAACGTTGATGCAATTGCAACAGTTTTTATGGTAGAAGGTGGCTTTGCAGCGTCGCCCATTTTTGCAGGTTTTTATTTTCAAGCGTCACCCGATACACCATGGTTTGACAGCCATCCAGCGGATATGCAGCGCATGGGCAACTTAGTTTGCTGGGCAATTGGCGGTGACCCAAGTTTATTATTGAGAAATGAAATATTAAATGATTTTGCTAAATTATTTATTAGCAGCAATAGAGATTGTGAAGCGGAATATGTGCAGGCAAAAACATCTACGGAAAAATTATTAGACCCATACCTAAAACAAACTTTGCAAGAATGGTTTGCGGATAGTAATTAAAATAACCCCAGTTTAGCAAGGTATCCAAAAAAACAAAGACCTACTAAACCTTTAAGACTTAGTAGGTCTGTCAGTTCAGAATTTAGACATTATTTGATAATTAACGTACTGTTCTTTTAGAATTACTCACATGCGTAGCGCGGGCAAGCTCTTGCACACATTCAGATTCTTTCCATTGCGCTTGCTCTAATTGATGAGTTAATTGTTGCTTAGTCGTATTTAATTCAACTAAAGTTTGTTGTTCTAATTCTTGTTGCTGTTGAATTTGTAAATATTCCATTTTCAATTGATTAATTTGTTGTTGTAATTCAACTTGTGCATTTTGAGCAATCACACTTTGCTGATTCATTTCTTGTATACGTTGTTCATGAGCAAGGATTAAAGTTTGTTTCTCTGTTTCTAATTGAACAAGTTTCTGTTTAGTTTCTTCCACTTCATCCATTAAATTAGCCTGTCGGCTGCTTTCTTGTTCTTTATCAGAAGCAAATTGTTTTATTTGATTATTCAAATGCGCTATTTGAGCAAGTGCTGCTGTTTGTTCTGTTGTTAAATTATCTACTTTAACTAAAGTTTCTGTTAATTTTTTTTGTAAAATTTCTTTCTCTTGTTGCATATCCGCATTAAACAAACTATTAAATTCATTTGCATTTTCTAAATCGGCTAACTCAGTTGCTTGTTCTGTCAAATTCGCTTCTTTTTGCACAAGTTGTTGCTCTAACTCTGTAAATTTAGCTTTCAATTCTGTTAACTGCTGTTGCAAAGCTTGAGTTTGTTTTTGTTGTTCAGCATTGCTTTGCTCATTTTTTGTGATTAACTGTTGTTTTTCAGCAGTAATTTTTTGCACGTTTTCAATTAACTGGGCTTTTTCAGTATTGCTTTGTTGCAATAACGCATTTAAGCGTTGCTGTTCTGCTTCACTTTGTTGTTGCTGTTCTTTACGCTGTTGCTCAAGATTTAAGTTTTGCTGCTGTAATTCTTGTAATTGTTTTTGTAACAGTGCATTTTGTTCTGTCAAATTTTGAATTTGTTGCAATAATTCAGTTTGTTTTTGTTGCCATTGTGCATTATCAGTATTTGTCGGTTTCTTTAAACCACTTAACTCAGCGGGTAAAGTTAAAGACGGTAAATTTAAAGAAGAAGATTGTTGTTGCACTTGATTAATTAAGGCACGTTGAATAACAGAAGCCTCTTGCAATAACTCATGTAATTGTTGTTCACATTCCGCTTTTAAACTGACTTGTTGCTCAGCTAATTGTTGTTCTAATTGTTCAGATTTATGTGTAGCTGATTGCAATCGTTGCTCATAATCTGCTTTTAAAGTGGCAACTTTTACAGTGTTTTCTTCGGTTAATTGACTTTGTTGTGCTTGCAATTGTTGATTATGATGTTGTTGATTTTTCACTAATTGATTTTGCAAATCGCGGACAGTTTGCTGTTGTGCTTGCGTAATCGCGTCAAGTTTTTGTTTAATTTGCTCTGTTTCTGCATTGGCTTGTTGCGCTTGTTCTTCTAAAAGAGAACGGGAATATTGCAAAATGCCAATAACAACAATAAGTATGAACACTACCGCAATGATAAAAAATAAGCGTGCCCGTGAAAGTTGAATGGTCATAACATAAATTCTCGAGTGAATAGCAATAGAAAAACTTCACGCATTCCGTGCAAGCGCAGGGAATGAGATAAAAATTGCTTGTAAAATCCGAACTAAGTTTTTTGTATAAAAATGAAAATGACCGCTATTGTAACGCGAATAGCAAAAGAAAGGTGCAAAATGCCGACTTTAAGATAAAATTTGCCGTTTTTCGCGCAGAATTGCAACGAGAAACGGCATGATTTTACAGCATTTTTACTTGATTAACTTTAAACTGCCACAATGTGCGCCGCCAGTAACTAAATTAACATTGACTTTAAAAGTCGCATCTACTGGCGTTTTTTGCCACAATTCTTGCTCAACATCGCAGACATGAGAATCAGAATTATCTGATTGTTTTAGCAGTAATTGATAAACTTCTTCGCGGTCACCTTCACGTTCACAGCCCATACAATTTCCTTCTTTAGCAAGACTCACTTTACCCCAATAGGGTTTTTTATCGTCGCCGTGAGTTTCAATTTTGCGTTCAACTTCCCAACGATTGACAGAGTAGTGACAATAGTCATCATAAACAGGTTCTTCTCTGTAACGTGGCTGACATTCTTGTTTTTCTGCATAAGTACCGTCGCCCTTATCAATTTTATGTGTGGTACATTCTTGACCATCGGCAACTTTGCGGGTTGAACGTACTTTTTCTTCTTTAGAAATACGATAAGCATCAGAAGGTTTGACGTTACACCAATCTTCTTTTTGTCGTTCACCAAATTCTTCAATTTCAATAATCCGTTGCCAATGATGACCAGTAACAACGGCTTTAACTTCTTTATTCCAAAATAAAACTGCCCAAAGTCCAACTACGAGCACAATGCCAAGCACAATGAGCCATATTAATGTACTGTTACCATTGCTATTTTTGCTTTCTGTAGGCTTTTCGTTGATGGCGTGGAATTTACCATCGCGTCCTTGTACTTGTTCTGTTTGTTGCTTAACGGCTTTGCCATCGCCTAAAGAATTACCACATTGTTGACAAAATTCAGCTTTAGCACTGTTCGCTGTACCGCAGGCAGAACAAATTTTATCTGCGCCAAAATATTGGTGGTCTTGTACAGCAACCTTATCTTTTTCTTCAGGAAAATAACGCGCGTTAGCATCTTGAGGTGCACCGCAATTGGGGCAAAAACGATGGGTTTTTCCTAATAATTTTTTAGCATTGCAATATTCGCAATCCCATAACATTTCATAAATTTTTTCTGAGGATTCAGCACTTAGATTTTGATGATGTTGCGACTGATATTCAAGTGCGGCGGGATGGTGGGGGTTGAGAGCAAGTAATTTCTTTACAACGCGTTGTTGTTCTTGTGCATCGGTAGAAGTTTTTAACAGTAATGCCCAAGCATTTTCATTTTTAGGTTCTTGTTGAACAACTTCTTGTAATAATTGATGTGCTTTGAAGGTATTACCTTGTTTATAAAATTTAAGTGCGTCATTAAAGCTCATATAAATCTGCCTGAAGTGAGTGGCAAACAAAAAGGGAAGAAATGCTTTTATTCAATGGAGTTACAAGCTACTTATTTTATCTAACTTTGATAATGAAGCTATCATTTTTCAAACTTAATTCTTTTTTAAAACACTTGCAAATTTATTGTAAAAAAATAAAATTTTTTGAATAGAAAATAGGCATTACGCAGTTGATTAAATTCTGCCAATTGCAATCGCTAAAGCGATTGCACTCTTTATTTAAACTGTGTAACTCTTAAGAAAAATCTTTTTTTAACACGCATTTGGAGTTTTTTATTTTTTATGATGAAAATATTGACGTTATTTCTTATTATTTTTTTTGCGTTACCAAGTTATGCCGATAATACCCATTTTGCGGTTGCGGGCGCTTTTAATAATACAATGTTGGAGTTAGTAAGCGATTTTGAAAAACGTTATCCACATAAAATTACCTTTGAAATAGAAAGTACAGGAAATTTATTTGCAAAAATTCAAGCAAATGCAAATTTTGATGCTTTCTTATCAGCAGATAAAGAACATAGTGATTTATTGGTAAAAAGTGGAGTAGCTTTAGATAGCAATCGCTTTAGTTTTGCTATGGGCAAATTAGTATTATGGAGCAAAAAAGCTGATTTAATTGATGCGCGGGGCGAGGTTTTAAAGAATGGGAGTTTTAAAACATTAGCAATTCCTGATGCTAATAAAGTTCCTTATGGTGTAGCGGCGTTAGAGGTTTTGAAAAGTTTAGGCGTACTTGATAAATTGCAAAGCAAATTTGTAATGATGCCAAATAACTTAGAAGTGCGGCGTGCGGTAGAAGAAGGGCGAGTGGATTTAGGTTTTTTAGCTTTATCAGTTTTAGACCCTAAAAGACGTAACGAAGGTTCATTATGGATTGTACCGCGTCGGGTTTATCGTGGTGTAGAACATCAGGCAATTTTATTAAAGCAAGGAGAAAAAAATCAGGCGGCTTTGGATTTTATGCTTTATTTAAAATCGCCTTTTGCGCAAGAGATTTTAGAAAGCTATGGGTATAATTTACCGTCTAATCATCGTGCTTTATAAGTAACGCAAATTCGGCGAGAGATTCAAATGAAAACAAGAACCTACTAGGTTTTCGAGACCTAGTAGGTCTGTGGGTATGAATTTAAAGGATTGCTAATCCTAACACCCCATAGGAGTTACGCCGTTAAAATAAGGAGTGCAATCGCTTTAGCTATTGCAATTGGCAGACTTGCTCGTTTTTGAAAAACTAGCGCAGACCTTTGTTTTAATTTATCGCCAAATTTGGGTTATTTAGTTCTCGGTAACCCGCGCAATAGCTAAAGCGATTGCACTCCTTTTTAATCAACTGCGTAATGCCTAACCCCATTAAGTTTATCGCTCGTTGTATTCAGGTATTGCGCCCAAATAGTTTAAGAATATCAAAGTTGGTTTTCTTCTTGGACGTTTCGCTGTGTTCTTCCAACTTAGCATGTTTGCTTTCGTTAGGTTCATGATGATTACGAAATGCAAGGGCTAATCTATGTAGCATACGCCCATCCAATAAATAGGGGTTGAATTCTTTTAACCCGCTTTCTTTACAGATTTTTGCCGCGATGGCGGGGGAATTAACCAATTCCATAGACCATTCATGAAAACAACGACTACCAATTTCCCGTAATTCTAAAACCTGCATATCGGTATGGCGTTCATCTCGAATAATCTTGTTGTATAACATATTGAGATTTCTTCTTGGCCCTTCCAAAATTTGCAGAAAGTAATTATTTCCAAAAAATAAAAATCCCGTAATTCGCGCGCGAGCATTATTTTTTTTGGCGGCTTCTACGATTAAACCAATTTCCATAGATGAGCATTTTTTAGTGGCTGTACTTGCATAGCACATAGTTGCTAGATTGATATCGGACATACATACCTCTGAAGCGCATGATTTATATTGAAATGGGATATTCTCTTATTTTAAGAGCGACTAAAGAGGCTAAAAATATTTAACTTACTCTTAGCCGTATTTAAAACCCCTATTTCTGTTTTATTGGGAGGTGCATAATCACGAAACGCTTCAGTCATTGCATTCAATGTGTAACTATCTAATAAATAGGGATTAAATTTACTCAAACCAGTTTGTTTTAAAATTTTAAGGATAACATTGGCGGAATTCACATATTTCATAGACCATTCTTCAAAATAGCGTTCTTCAACATCTTTAAACTCTAGCAATTCAACATCTTTATGCCGAGAATCCTGCGCGATTTTTCTGTAGAGGTAATTAATACTCTCACGAGAACCTTCTAAACATTGCAAGAAATAACCCTCGCCAAAAAATAGCAGTCCTGTTACATCTAAAGATGGATTCACCGTTTTACAAGATTTTAAAATTTCACCAATGTCATGTGGTAAATATTCTTGCGTCGCCGTACTAGCATAATATAGACGGCAAAGTTGAGAAAATTTGAGGTGAGACATAATATCCTCCACTGATGACAAATGAATACTTAAACAATTTAGTGCATGTAAAAATTTAAAATAAAACAGAGATATAAGAGGTTTTTAAGTGTAAAATAAATTAGGAGTTTTCTACTTGCTGTATTTTTTAAAGCTAAAATCTCTGTTTGATTTATATATTTTTACTAAATGCAAATTAAATATTATGCAATTAACTATCCAACATTTTTAGCGTTAATCCCTCTATTTTTCGCGTTTTTAAATGAGGAGTGCAATCGCTTTAGCTATTGCAATTAGCAGACCTGCTCGTTTTTGAAAATCTAGCAAGTCTTTGTTTTTATTTAAATCTCTCGCTAAATTTGGGTTATTTATTTCTCGGCAACATTTGCAATAGCTAAAGCGATTGCACTCCTCTTTAATCAATTTCAATTGCGTCATTCCTATTTATTTTAACTAAAAAAAACCTGCTAGGTTTTAGAAACCTAGCAGGTCTTTTGAAACAGATTAAAAGCTAATACAAATTAGAATATTAATCCTAATACAATCCCAATCACAACGAAAATAGAGAATAAAGCAACAGATAAAGCTTTAGAAACATCGCGCCATAAATAAGTTGCGGGCACAATGCTAAATGTACCTAAAGTCATTGCAAATAACATAACATAGCCTGCATCAACCCCTTGTTGTTGCAATTGCGTTGCAAACATAACATCAAGCGCAATAGGAATAGGCATAAAGACTGAAAGCAGGCTGACTAATGCTAAACGCGCAATACTCATTTCGGCTAATAATTGTTGCCAAGGAATGAAAATAATCAGAATGGCTGAAATAATGCTAGCAATAACCATCAAGGTGACAGTAGGAACAAATAAAATCCAAACATTTTTAAGATATTTGGTTAAAACTTCGCGCATCACGGTTACAAAGCTTTCGTTATTATTTTCTGGAACAGTGGACATTACGACAGGAGCATCTTTATAAACATCGTTATCAACTGGAGTTGTAACCACGGACATGCGGTTATTACGTTCTAACCATGAAATTAAACCAGGGACAATAATTAAAATCATCGCTAATAAAATTGCATATTTAGTTAAACTCATAGAAAGCGGTAATGCTGTAAAAGTCATTGAAACCACGACAGGATTAAAATTAGGTGAACTAAACAGAAAACCTAAGGCAACTTCAATCCGTCCCCGTCCCCGTGTTAAACCACAAGCCGCTGGAACAGCACAATTAGCACAAACTCCCATAGGGACACCAACTAAAGCTCCTTTTAAAGAGTTTAAGTATAAATTATTGCCTATTTTCATTGGGTAATAATGCAATACTGTATGCAATAGCGCACCAAATAAAATACCGAAAGTCATGCCTACTTTCATGCTGGCTAACCAATTTAGCGCAGAATAAATCACTTGTTGCCATAAAGGTGTATCTGCCGTTGTTTTCCAAACTTCGCTTGTATATGCCATACTTGCGACGTGCTGCCCTAAATGGGAAGCTTTTGAAAATAAACTGGGATAACGTGAAGTGAACCAAAAAATACCTAGAATAAGTAATGCCCCAACAATCATAATTGCAGGACGATAGTAACTACTAATAGGACGGGTCTCAACAGAAGATATTGCAGTCATGATAAAATTTCCTTGTTCCTGATGGGGTTTACAAAGCGTGATAACTTCCTTAACTAGAAAGTTAGCACTTGAGCGGTTGATACACTGCAAATTAAAATTCCACGATAAACGCCTTAACGACTGTTTATAGATGGCATATAAAATATATTGGATTTTTAATAAAAGTATATGCGTTAAAACCAATATTTTTTAAGGAAATTGCAACTGATTACAATAAACCGTTATAATCAAAATTATTTATCATTTTTTTGATTTAGTCTAAACTTTAAGCGACTTTGCTAGGACGCAGCTTTATGGCTTTACAATGGTTTTCTGACGATAAAATTTTATTTAGTTCCACAATTGACCCTGAAGTGGATGTTTTGTTGCAACGCGCAGTACAACACTATTACACGGATAATCCCACTTCTGAAAAATTTTTGTGGCAAGCGCAGGCTAAAAAACCTGAACAATTAGAAGTATATGTAGCACTTTATAAATTTTATTTTTATCAAAACCGTTTGGAAGAAGCAGAAAATGCGGCGCGTTTGGGTTTAAAAATGTGTGCGCAAGTGATTGGAATTACAGATGAATGGCAAAGTTTAACGCCGACATCAGCAAAATGGGTTAATGCAGAAGGGGCGGAGCGGTTATTTTTATATACCTTAAAAGCTTTAAGTTTTATTCGCTTACGGCAGCAAGTCATTAATGAATCACAAGCAATTTTAAGCAAATTAAATGAATTAGACCCACGAGACCAAGTGGGCTGGAGCGTGATTCAAGAGTTATTAACCCGTTGCCAAGAAGATGAAGATGAGGGCGAGGAATAATAACGGGTAAAAGACCTGCTAGGTTTTCAAAACCGAGCAGGTCTATGCAACCGCAAAATTACAATTTCATCTCCTCAAAGAATTTTTTGACATTATCAAACCATGAACTTTCTTTAGGACGATGTTGCTTTTTATCACCATTCATCGTTGCTTCAAATTCAGTTAATAAGTCTTTTTGTTTTTGCGTTAAATTCACAGGTGTTTCAACCACTACGCGACAGAGCAAATCACCTGTAGAATTGCTACGCACAGGTTTAACCCCTTTGCCGCGAATTCTAAAGACTTTACCCGTTTGCGTTTCAGCAGGAATTTTTAAAGAAACGCTGCCGTCTAAGGTCGGAACATTTAACTCACCGCCTAATGCCGCTGTAACGATACTAATTGGCACTTCGCAGTATAAATTTTCTTCTTCGCGTGAGAAAATCGGGTGCGGGCGCACGTTGATTTGCACATACAAATCTCCCGCTGGGCCGCCATTTACGCCCGCTTCCCCTTCGCCAGATAAACGGATGCGGTCGCCATTATCCACACCAGGCGGCACTTTAACCGATAAGGTTTTATATTCTTGTATCCGCCCTGTACCGTGACAACTTGAACAAGGTTCAGGAATTACTTTACCTGTGCCATGACAAGTATTACAGGTTTGTTGAATCGAGAAAAAGCCTTGCGTCATGCGTACTTGTCCGCTGCCATGACAGCGTGGGCACGTTTGTGCAGAAGTACCTGGTTTCGCGCCGCTGCCGTTACAAGTGGTACAGGTAACTTGGGTAGGAATGCGAATTTTAGCTTCCGTCCCGTTCACAGCTTCTTCTAAGCTTAATTCCATGTCATAGCGTAAATCTGAGCCGCGATAAACTCGTCGCCCACCGCCGCCACCGCGTGCAGAACCGCCGCCGCCACCGAATACGCTTTCAAAAATATCAGCAAAATCAAAACCGCCACCAAAGCCAGCCCCGCCGCCACCCCCCATAGAAGGGTCAACGCCTGCATGTCCAAATTGGTCATAGGCGGCGCGTTTTTGCGGGTCATTTAGAATTTCATAGGCTTCTTTAGCTTCTTTAAATTTTTCTTCTGCCGTTTTATCATCAGGATTGCGGTCAGGATGGTATTTCATCGCTAATTTGCGATAAGCTTTTTTAAGTTCGTCTTCGCTGGCGTTTTTGGAAACGCCAAGCACTTCGTAATAGTCGCGCTTTGCCATAGCTGAAAATCTTTTATCTGTGAGGGTGAAATTTCAGGGGAAATAATTAAATAGTATAATCTTTATTAAAAGTTCTTTTAAATTATGTGTTCAATTAATATTTAAAGAAAGTATTTAAAATCTTTTTATTACATGATTTCAATTTCCTCATTTGTAACTTACTTTAAAAGGAGTGCAATAGCTAAAGCAATTGCACTCCTGTTGATTCAATTACCGTCTAATTTCCAATATATACAAACACAATCAGGCACAGAGCCTTGCGACGCTGTGCCTGCTATTGTTCATTGACTGCACACAGCCAGTAATGAATTAACGTTTGTCGTCTTTCACTTCTTCAAATTCAGCGTCGACAACATCATCTTTAGGTTTATTACCAGCTTGCCCTGCTTTACCTGCATCAGTAAAACCATCAGCTGCGCCCGCTGCTGCACCTTCTGCGCCGCCTTCTTGGGCATACGCTTGTTGTGCTAATTTGCCAAACAACTCTTCTAAAGAACGGGTACGAGATTCAATTTCTTCTTTGTTATCACCTTTTAAGCTTTCTTTCAAAGCTTCAATGGCTGCTTCTACCGCAGTTTTGTCATTGGTGCTAACTTTATCACCTAAATCTTTCAAGGATTTAGTGGAAGCATGTATTAAATTATCTGCATGGTTACGCGCAGTAATCAATTCATGGAATTTCTTATCTTCTTCAGCGTGAGCTTCTGCGTCTTGTACCATCCGTTGAATTTCAGCTTCATTTAAACCGCTAGAAGCACGAATTTCAATCGATTGTTGTTTACCAGTGGCTTTGTCTTTAGCGGAAACGTGTAAAATCCCGTTTGCGTCAATATCAAAAGTCACTTCAATTTGTGGTACACCACGTTGTGCGGGTGGAATACCAGATAAATCAAAACGTTCTAAAGATTTGTTATCTAACGCTCTTTCACGTTCACCTTGTAACACATGCACGGTAACTGCTGTTTGTCCATCTTCTGCCGTAGAGAATACTTGCGTGGCTTTAGTTGGAATCGTGGTGTTTTTAGGAATGATTTTAGTCATTACGCCGCCTAAAGTTTCAATCCCTAAAGACAATGGGGTTACGTCTAATAACAACACGTCTTTCACATCACCCGCTAACACGCCGCCTTGAATTGCCGCGCCAATCGCGACAGCTTCATCAGGGTTTACGTCTTTACGCGCTTCTTTACCGAAAATTTCTTTTACTTTTTCTTGAACTTTCGGCATCCGTGTTTGTCCACCGACTAAAATAATTTCGTCGATTTGACTTGCACTTAACCCCGCATCTTTTAACGCAATTTGACATGGGTTAACAGTGCGGTTAATTAAATCTTCCACTAATGCTTCTAATTTAGCGCGGGTTAATTTCACATTTAAGTGTTTAGGCCCTGAAGCATCCGCAGTAATGTACGGCAAATTAATTTCAGTTTGAGTACTAGAAGATAATTCAATCTTCGCTTTCTCAGCCGCTTCTTTCAAACGTTGTAACGCTAAGGGGTCATTTTTTAAATTCATGCCCGTTTCACGTTTAAATTCGTCGGCTAAGAAATCGATAATGCGCATATCGAAATCTTCACCGCCTAAGAAAGTATCGCCGTTAGTGGCTAATACTTCAAATTGATGGTCGCCGTCAACTTCAGCAATTTCGATAATGGAAATATCGAATGTACCACCGCCTAAATCGTACACAACAATTTTGGAATCACCGCGTTTTTTATCTAAACCATAGGCTAACGCGGCGGCAGTTGGCTCGTTAATAATCCGTTTAACTTCTAAACCTGCAATCCGTCCCGCATCTTTAGTCGCTTGCCGTTGTGAATCGTTAAAGTAAGCAGGCACAGTAATGACCGCTTCTTTAATGGTTTCGCCGAGATAATCTTCAGCAGTTTTTTTCATTTTCATTAAAACGCGGGCGGAAATTTCAGGCGGAGCCATTTTTTTGCCGCGTACATCTACCCAAGCGTCGCCATTGTCCGCTTCAGTAATTTTGTAAGGCACCATGTTAATATCGCGTTGTACAACATCATCACGGAATTTACGACCAATCAAACGTTTAACTGCATGTAAAGTATTTTGTGGGTTAGTCACTGCTTGGCGTTTTGCTGCTTGACCGACTAATACTTCTTCATCGCTACTGAAAGCCACAATAGAAGGCGTTGTGCGTGTCCCTTCACTGTTTTCAATCACACGGTAATTTTTACCTTCTAAAATCGCGACGCAGGAATTGGTTGTTCCTAAGTCAATCCCAATAATTTTACTCATAATCTTTCTCCTGTAGATTCTTTAAAATTCGGTTTAAATGTATTTTTTAAATATCATTTAATTTTGTATTTGTTAAAAGCCTAGAATTTAAGAATGGAATATGTTGTTAACTTTATGAACGGTTTTCTCCGTGTTACTGTCTATCACATTCTCAATAGTTTTGTTGTTTGCCTATATAAGCCTTACTGCTTTTTTTTCAATAGAAAAATTTGAGAAACTGTATTGAAGGGAAAGCTATGTTCAAATCTAAAATGCGCAGCTTTCCCTTGTTAGAACTTAAGAAGCTTCCGCAGGTGCAGCAGGTGCAACATCCATCGCTTTGGCAACGACCACTCGCGCAGGGCGTAATAACCGTTCATTAATTTGATAACCGCGTTGATATACAACTAAAACCATCCCTTCTTCTACCCCAGGCACAGGTTGCATTGCCATCGCTTCATGTAATTGTGGGTTAAATTTTTCATTCAATGGGTAAATTTCTTGAATGCCGAATCTTTCTAAGGTGCTGTTAAAAGAACGCACTGACATTTCTAAACCTTCTTTAATGGTACTAACATTAGCTTCAGGTTTATTTGCTACTTCTAAGCCCATTTCTAAGCTGTCTTTAACTGCTAATAAATCTCCCGCAAAACGTTCAATGGCGTATTTACGCGCACTGTCTAAATCGCGTGCATTGCGTTTTTGCAGGTTGTCATATTCAGCACGTTGCCGTAATACCATATCCCAATGGCTTGCCGTTTTTTCATTGGCTTCTTGCAATTGGCGTTTTAAATCTTCAATTTGGCTTTCATAATAAGCCGCCGTTGCAGCACTGACTTCTTCATGAATCACTGCATCTTCTTCTAATTCTAAAGCAGTGCTTTTCGCAGATGTTTCACCCGTTTCAACTTCAACATTAGCGGTGGTAGTAGCGGTGATAATATCTGCTTCGGGCGAAGAACTGGGGGTTGTTTCTGGGCTTTCAACAGTTGCCGCAGTTGCATTTTCTTCAACAGTGGGTTGGCTTGGATTCATAGAAAAATCTCCTGAAAACAGTCAAAAAAATAGAAACAGGTGCAGAACACCCGTCAAGACGCTTAACTAGAGAGGTCTTTATTTTTTAGAGGATTAATTGTTGTTGTAAATAATAAATTTTAGGACGGGCTGTTATTTAAGGTTGAGTCATGCGGATTCAAGGCAGAACTTAATAATTTTGCTGTTAAATCGACAATCGGAATCACTTTACCGTAAGGCATCCGCGTTGGTCCAATGACTCCTAAGACACCAATCACTTCACCTTGCACTTTATAAGGCGAAGTCACAACGCTGCAATCACCTAACACTTTATAACCAGATTCATCGCCGATAAAAATTTGCATTCCTTGTGCACCCATCGCTTGGTCTAGTAAACGTAAAATTTCCCGTTTTTCATTAAATGCGACAAACAACTCGCGCAATTTATCCAAATTGGCAAGTTCATTAATATCCATTAAATTAGTCTGTCCTGCCATAACAAAATCGGTATGGCTCACGGTTTCTACTTCCGTAAAAACTTGTCCCGCAATATCAATAATAGCGTGCAACGTATCATCAATATGCTGACGAGTTTGTTGTAATTCTAGCAATAATTCTTGACGTACAAGGCTGAAATCTTTACCCACAAAGGCACTATTTAAATAATTAGCGACTCGTTCTAATTCTGCCGCT